>Ga0308171_1000825_pt1 | contig 52544 bp, 52 predicted proteins | sample PhyGR1_FD_202135 | JGI IMG/M metagenome (GOLD analysis project Ga0308171, IMG submission 202135) | Phyllosphere microbial communities from UC Gill Tract Community Farm, Albany, California, United States - DLSLSG.R1 | ecosystem: Host-associated > Plants > Phyllosphere > Unclassified | place: USA... | reverse complement strand
CAGATATGCCACAACGTATTGCCGTAATCGGTGCAGGCGTGCTGGGTTTAGCCGTCGCGCAGTCATTGTCGCGACGGGGCGCACAGGTCACCGTCTTCGATAAAAACTACCCTGGCAGCGGAACCAGCCAGATCAGCTATGCCTGGGTCAATGCCAACGGCAAAGAACCCACCCGCTACCATGATCTTAACGCCCATGCGATAGACGAGCACAAGCGCTGGCAGGCCAGTCACCCGGCATCGCCCCGCTGGCTGCTGGAAACCGGCACGCTGGAGTGGACAGCCGATGAAGCCTCCCTGGGCCAGCTGGCGCAGCGCGCAGCAAAGCTCACGACACTTGATTATCCCGTAGAGAAACGTAGCCGCGCCGCGCTGCTGGATGCACTGCCCGAGTTGCGGCTTGATCCCCGCGTTCAGCACGCGTGGTTTTTCCCGTCGGAGTGTCTGCTTTATCCCAGCCTGTTTATCGCCTCTCTGCTTGCAGACCTGCGTGCCAGTGGCGGGCAGTTAGTCTGCAACAATGAAGTGACGACGCTGACTGAATCGGCTCAGGGTGTGCATATTACGCTGGCCAGTGGTGATGAATGGCGCGGCGATCAGCTGGTGCTGGCAACCGGCCGCTGGGCACCGGAACTGATAAGCCAGTGCGGGCTTGAACTGGCGATGACCGATGCGAACCGCGCCGATCCGGTTGCCTGCAGCTTTCTGGCGCAGACGCAGCCTCTGCCGGTTTCGCTCAAACACAATCTTATTACTCCGGAACTGAATGTGCGGCCAGATGGCGGCGGCCGCCTGATGCTGCAGGCACTGGATCTTGATCATCATGCCGATCCGGCGCGGCCGGTCTCGCCGGATGGATTGATCGGCAAAGAGATGCTGCGTCGATTGTACCGGCTGTTTAAAAACACGGAAGGCGCGAGAATTGAGCGGATTGAAACAGGACAGCGATCGCGTCCGGCAGATGGCTTGCCTGCATCAGGCTATATCAGCGCATCATCACGCGTTTATCTGATGGTCAGCCATAGCGGCATGACCCTTGCCCCGTTGCTGGGCAGGCTGGTCGCTGAGGAGATGCTGAGCGGCACAGCGTCACCGATGCTGAGTGCGTTTGCACCGCATCGGTTGCTGCGTCCGCTCAGTGCGGCCGCTAAAGCCGCGCCCGCTTATCTTCCCGCGGCGCAGTAAGAACTAGCGGCGATTCTTCCACACGGTCTGCACGTTACAGAATTCGTGCACACCAAAGTGCGACAGCTCACGGCCGTAGCCGCTTTTCTTCACACCACCAATGGTAACGCGCGGATCGGACGCGCCGTTGCCATTGATAAACACCGCGCCAACTTCCAGCTGCAACGCCAGACGATCGGCAATCTCTTCGTTACCGCTCCAGACGGTGGCGCTGAGGCCGAATTCGCTGTCGTTGGCGATTTCCAGTGCATGCTGTGGATCCCGTGCCACAGCAATGGCGGCGACCGGGCCAAACAGTTCCTGTCTGAATGCAGTCATATTGCTGGTGACATCCGCAAGGATGGTCGGCGCATAGTAGTTACCCTGCCCTGCCACTTTCTCGCCACCCAGCACCAGACGAGCACCTTCATTCAGCGTGGCTTTAACCTGTCCATCCAGTTCGTCACGCAGATCGGCGCGAGCCATTGGACCCAGGAAGGTCTTTTCATCCAGCGGATCGCCCATCGTGAGTGCCTGAACAGCTACCGTGAAGCGCTTCTCAAATTCTTCCGCGATGGGTGCTTCGATAATGAAGCGTTTAGCAGCCATACAAACCTGCCCGGTATTCTGGAAACGTCCAGTCACGGCGGACTTAACCGCTTCATCAAGATCGGCATCCGCCAGCACGATAAAGGGATCGGATCCACCCAGCTCCAGCACGGTTTTTTTCAGTGCTGCGCCTGCCTGTGCGGCAATGGCAGCGCCAGCCCGAACGCTGCCAGTAACAGCGACGGCCGCAATACGATCATCTTTGATAGCGACTGAGACACCCTCGTTGTCGACGTTGATCAGGTTAAAACCACCCGTCGGCAGATCGGTTGCGCTGAACAGCTCAGCCATCAGTGTGGCGCTTCCCATGACGTTAGGCGCATGTTTCAGCAGATAGGTGTTACCCGCCAGCAACATGCTCACTGCGCCCCGCAGAACCTGCCACAGAGGGAAATTCCATGGCATCACAGCCAGGATTACACCGATGGGACGGAATCGCTGCCATGCATCGGCAATCTGAGTCGGCTGATCGGCCAGCATCGCAGGGCCATATTCCGCATACCAGTCGCACAAATTCGCGCATTTCAGAACCTCAGCGCGGGCCTGTGCAATGGGTTTACCCATCTCCAGGGTAATCATGCGGGAAAGATCAGATTCGCGCTGCCGCAGCTGCTCGCCGAGTTGACGCAATACGCGCACTCGATCAGCCATGCTGCTGTGTTGCCAGGCTGCAAAAGCAGATGCGCTTGTTGCCAGCGTCTGTTCCAGCTCTGCAGGGTTCTGTAGTGGATAGCGTGCCAGAATTTCACCTGTTGCGGGGTTACGTGATAGGGCATGTTCAGTCATTGTGCCGTTTTCCTCATTCTGTCAGTGATAGAGAGACGATACGCGCTGTAGTTAATGATGGAAAATGAATAATAGTGAGGAAGTTGTTTATTAATTGAGAATCAAAGTTGTCAGGATTTGTTCAGGCTGACAAATTATATGAAGCTTGCATGAGGCTTTTTTGCTGGCGGTTGATTCATCTGAAGATTACGTTCTGAAGGAGTTTTCCACTTATACAGTGACCAGATCCTAAAAAACGATCCTTAATAGATCATAAAGAGATCCTAAGAGATCCCCGATCGTCGCAGGCCACACCCCACAAGGGCTGAAAGGGTGATCGTGTTCACTATAATCAGTAAAGTGTTCACTGTAATCAGTACTTTATTCACTGTACCAGGTAGAATGTTCACTGTAAACAGTGCTAATGTTCACTGTAGTCAGAAAACGATCCCTTTCATCCACAGAATGAAGATCTTACGCCATGGCAGATAAAGACAACGAAAACAAAGCGTTACTAGAACCTTTTCTGTCAGTGACAAAAAACAGCGGTGAAGTTATTCAGCTTCATCCCAACAAGAATAATACCGTTCAGCCCGTCGCATTAATGCGTCTAGGACTCTTTGTGCCGACCCTGAAATCGACCGCACGGGGTAAATCCGGTGCGATGGCCTCAACAGATGCGACGAAAGAGCTGAAGAACCTGACGCTGGTAAAAGCGGAGGGCTACGAAAAGATTACCATTACCGGCGCGCGGCTGGATATGGATAACGATTTCAAAACCTGGGCGGGCATTATTCAGTCGTTTTCCCGTTATCCGACTAAAGGCGATACGGTCACCCTGCCGTTTATCGACTTTGTGAAGATGTGTGGCATTCCCTCTGCCAACTCTTCTGCCGCACTGCGTAAGCGCCTGGATGCTTCTCTGCGCCGTATTGCGACTAATACCCTCTCCTTTGAAGGCAACGGCAAGGCGTATCATACTCACCTTGTTCAGTCTGCCTATTACGACCGCGAAAAAGATATTGTCCGCATTCAGGCCGACCCTAAGCTTTTCGAACTCTACAACTTCGACCACAAGGTGCTGCTCCAGCTTCGTGCAATCTCACGCCTCAAGCGTAAAGAGTCTGCACAGGCGCTCTACACCTTCCTGGAGAGCCTGCCGACCAATCCGGCGCCTATCTCGCTGGCACGCCTGCGTATGCGCCTCAATCTCGGCTCCAAGACCACCACGCAGAACCATGTGGTACGGCGCGCGATGGAGCAGCTGAAAGAGATCGGTTATCTGGATTACTCAGAAGTGAAGCGTGGCCGTTCAGTCTTTTTCATCATCCACAGTCGTACGCCTAAGCTTGATGGTATCGGTAATCTGGAGAGCATCGATTCGCTGGATGAGATCGAGTTCGAGGATTAACTCCCCGCGTTCACTGTAGTCAGCAATCCTGCGTTGCAGTGTCACTTTACTGAAAAAGTGACATTGCGGTCTTAAGCCCATTCACTGTAATAAGTACTTCTCAGACATTCACTGCAATCAGTAACGTTCACTGTAATCAGTGACTGTAGCGCTGTGTTAAAGTCTTTGTCCTTCACCTGCAGATATTCTTTCACCTGCTATAAGGTCTATCCAGTAAGTGTGTACTTACATACATAATTGCTGGTGCTCAGTCTGATGTGGTTTGCTGATTACAGTGAATGTACATATTGCGTTTCACGATGGCGTCTTCTGCTGGATACAGTGAACACTGCTGATTATAGTGAATGTCAGTGCTCTGCCCTGTTCAGAGATCAATGCGGTTAGCTGTCTGAGAGCTGGCGCGTGTGACACTGTTACTGATTACAGTGAACGTTTGCTGGCTCACATCGACATACCCTCTTCATTCCGACGTCTCAAAGGTCAGCCATATCGATTACTGATTACAGTGAACGTTGCGCTGTGATGCTCTGTCCCGAGGAGATGCCTTACTGATTACAGTGAACGCTCTGCTGACTACAGTGAATGTTTACTTCGATGTGGCGCAATGAAAGGTGTCTGATACTGATTACAGTGAACGTTAGAGCGAAGCCGGTGAGAACATGGCGGATATGCAAAGGCTAATCCTGATGTGCCTGTGCCTGTGTCTTGCTGCTTGCATCAGGCTTGTCAGAGTCTGAATCAGCTGAACGGTCATTGTCTGATAGCGACAACTCGGACTCACTGTGGCGCAGAACAGAGCCTGATTATTCTACTGACTCCAGTGAATGTTTGTGGATTCATTCCTCATTTACTGACTACAGTGAACATTATCACCCGCCTGGTTTTACTGATTACAGTGAACGTTTATGGATGCGCGATAATGCACTAAGCATCAGGCCCTGTATTTAACAGACCGTAGTCTATTTTCTCCTCTGTTCCCGATGCTTTCCTGAACGGATCAGTGTTAATCCGCATATCATTACTGACTATAGTGAACCTTTAACCCGACCCGCTTCCTTATCATGACACCCTATAAACATGACTACTGATTACAGTGAACGTTGCTTTAACGTGTCCTGATCTGAGAAGCACTACTGATTATAGTGAATGTTTAAAGCAGAAAGAGGTAGCAATCAGCGCTGCGCCCTGTGGCGCTTGCCTGAATACCCATTAATCCGACTATCTTTAACGCTGAGATCCTTCCCGTAAAATCACCAGATACCACTCTGACTTTGCTGATTACAGTGAACGATTGGTTCTCTCAACGTAGTCTCCTGAGTCCGTCTCCCCTGCTCTCTATCTGTATCCCATTTGTCTGATCGTTTTTAAACCGGTCAACTGACCACAGTGAATGATCTGCTGATTACAGTGAATGTTAATCGCAAATTTTCTGCCTTAATTTTCCGTTTACAGTGAATAATGTGATGAACCTCATCAAAACCCATGTGATTACATAGAAACGCAGATCATGTTGAGAGGATAAATTATTGCCTCATGTGCAGGATTTATGTATAAAGTCATAAATTCTACATGTTTGGAGCAACTATGGCTAACGATGACAAGCAGGTGATGAAGGTTGCACAGCGTTCAGAACGCATGCTGTTAAGCCTCACTGACCAGATTCAGGCGCAAAAGCAGGAACTGCACGAAAATACTTACTATCAGGTCTATGCCAAGGCGGCGTTAGCTAAATTGCCGAAACTGACACGAGCCAGTGTGGATTACGCAGTCAATGAGATGGAGGAGAGTGGCTATCAGTTTGATAAACGCGCCGCGGGTTCATCTGTTAAATATGCCATGTCGATTCAGAATATTATCGATATTTATCATCATCGTGGCGTGCCGAAATATCGCGATCGTCACAGCGATGCCTATACCATTTTTGTCGGTAATCTTAAGGGCGGCGTCTCCAAAACGGTTTCAACCGTTTCACTTGCACATGCGCTGCGTGCCCATCCTCATCTCCTGTTTGAAGATTTACGTGTTCTGGTTATTGACCTCGACCCGCAGTCTTCAGCAACCATGTTTTTGAATCACGAGCGCTCAGTCGGGCTGGTGGAAGCAACGGCAGCGCAGGCCATGCTGCAGAATGTCTCCCGTGATGAGCTGGTAAACGAATTTATCGTTCCATCAATCATTCCGGGTGTGGATGTACTGCCCGCCTCGATTGATGATGCGTTTATCGCCTCAAGCTGGGATCAGCTCTGCGCTGAGCACCTGCCACAACAGAATGTCCATGCTGTGCTGTACGACAACGTCATTGCCAAACTGAAAAAAGACTACGACTTCATTTTCATTGACAGCGGCCCGCATCTGGATGCTTTTCTGAAGAATGCGATTGCCGCTTCTGACCTGCTGATGACGCCAGTGCCACCAGCTCAGGTCGATTTTCACTCGACGCTAAAATACCTGACACGCCTGCCCGAACTCATTGCGATTATTGAAGACTCTGGCGCAACGTGTCGTCTGCAGGGCAACATCGGCTTTATGTCCAAGCTCTCTAATAAAGCTGACCACAAGCTCTGCCATAGCCTGGCTAAAGAGATTTTTGGCGGTGACATGCTGGATGCAGCCCTTCCCCGCCTTGATGGTTTCGAACGTTGCGGCGAATCCTTTGATACGGTTATCTCCGCCAATCCTTCCACCTACGTTGGCAGCAGCGAAGCGTTAAAGAATGCACGATCCGCCGCAGAGGACTTTGCGAAAGCCGTCTTTGACCGTATCGAATTTATTCGCCTGAACTGAGGTTTGTATGAGCGCAAAAAGAATCACGATTGGCAGAACCTTCAGCCAGACTCCACTTGAAAATGATACGACTGACAGCCAACACAACCAGACCTTCGTTCTGGCAACGGGCAAGCGCGCCTTGTTTCGTTTTGAACGTATTGCTGCCAGTGAGGTTGAAAGCAAAACTTTTGTCACGATGGAAACCAATGGACGTGACCAGGCAGGTCTGACACCTGACTCACTGCGGGACATTATTCGCACCATCAAGCTGCAGCAGTTTTTTCCGGCCATTGGCGTTATGCGTGATGACCGCATCGAGATCCTCGACGGCTCACGCCGCCGTGCCGCCGCGCTCTACTGTAAAACCGGGCTGGACGTGCTGATTACCGACGCCTCCATCACACCTGATGAAGCCCGCAGACTGGCGCAGGATATTCAGACGGCGCGTGAGCATAACCTGCGTGAAGTGGGCATGCGCCTGTTAATGCTGAAAGAGGGCGGACTGTCGCAGAAAGAGATCGCTGAGAACCAGGGGTTATCCCAGGCAAAAGTGACGCGTGCCCTGCAGGCCGCCAGCGTGCCAGCAGAGTTAATCTCCCTCTTTCCTAATCACGCAGAACTGACCTATCCCGATTACAAAGCGCTATTGCAGGCTGCTGACAAGTTGAATGAGTCTGGGCAAAGCGTTGAAGCGCTAATCCAATCCATATCCCGTGAAATTGATGTGGTCTGTGCCCGTGAAGGTCTGGCAGAGGACGAGCTTAAGAATCATATTCTGCGACTGATTCGGCAGGGTAGCCAGACGCTGATGAAGGTACCGGAGAAAGACAAAACGCAGGCAACTGCGCTTTGGTCTTTTGCCGATAAAGATCGCTTTGCCCGTAAAAAGGTGCGCGGACGTATGTTCAGTTATGAATTCAACCGGCAGTCGAAAGAGCTGCAGGAAGAGCTGGATAAAGTCATTGCGGAGACCCTTAAAAAATACCTCAACCGTTAATTTGTCCCTATTCAAATCAGCCAGCGATGAACGCTGGCTTTTTTTTCTCTTTTTTCAGCCAGGAATTACATACGCGGTAGCATGGGGCCGAATTTCAGGGTGAAATCGCCAGCCTCTTACGGGGTTAATTTATAATAACTTTATGATTAATAACGATTATATCGGCTATTTGGTGATGAAAGAACGATGAAATCGCCCTTCAGCGAATCCTTGTCGCCAGATGCTGAAGCAGTCTTTAAACCGCTTACGTGCTGATGACAATAAGTCGCACGGTTCATCTGATGCCATCGCTGACACTTCGCTTAGCTGCAAGCCACCATTTAGCCGCCGCAATAATGCAAGGTAAAATTTTTTGCCGCTGGTTTATAAGTGACCAGTCCCTTCTGGATAACCTGCACTAACTGCGTGCATGCTTCAGACAGGCTGCAGCGCCCTATGAACACCCTGTCATGGAAAACACGTACGCCAACGAAATTTCATATCTAAATTACTGTTTAATAATGTAATTAAAAAGAAATTTCAGGCTGAAATCGCCACGATTTAAGATGTTTAAGCCCCCCGTTTTTTCTTCAGGGGGGAATAAATACGATCAGAAAAGAAGCACAACTCACCGACATTCAGGCCGTGAATAGAGTGTGCAAGAAGATACTCAGAAAATATCCCTCACTTATCCACAGAAAAAGTGGATAACTTTTTTCTCAGGATAGAAATTATTTTATGCAGGTGGCTTAGACAGCGTGAAGCTTTGATGGAGAACGCTCTCAGGACCTTGTAATAGAAAGCCGCTTCCAGCGTGCTGGTTTTGTGGCATTGAGAGCGTCAGCTAAAAGGAGAAAGTGCCGACCACTGCAATCAGTAGACAAAACGTCTGGAAGCGAATGCATGTACTTATGAACGATTTTTCAGGCCGGATTGTGTGAATGAAGAAGAAAACCAGGCTCTGCCCGGTTTTGCCAGGAGCCATGTCTCAAGCCATAATGTGATTTGCCTGACCAGGTCATCGGTTAAGATGCCATAGTGGTGATGCAGTGTCGGCAAATCCCCTGCGGCAAGAAATGCATCCGGCAGAGCAATCGGTTTAGGCGAGGGGGTGCATATTTATCCGGCACCAGCCGGACCTTACCGCGCAGCAGACGCAGTTAAACTGAACCCTGGCGTTCCGCGATAGCCGTGATCACCAGGCTAATCTCCAGAGCACTGCAGGGATCGATGTTTGTCAGGTTCGGCATGCACTGGATGATAGCCAGATCGTGAGTCGCCTGATGACCTGATACATAACATGTCGTCAGACCCGGCAGTGCGCAGGTAGTTTTGACATTATGATTTTCTTCGGCGCTAGCCATGCAGATAAAATCATAGGCGCGGCGGGAAGCAAACACGGCATAGGGGTGACAAAAGGCATAAAGCCTTCGCGCGCCATTTCTGCTGCAGCGCTCATGAGTCGCTGTTCCGCCAATCCTTTTGATAAAAGTGATGCTTCAAAACTGTGCCTGGCCAGCAGCATAAGGATAATGACACACAGATAAGCCAGACTGGTCAGCAGGCCGTTATGCAGTGGTTCACTGATGCCTGAGTTTCGTAGCAGCGTGAGTAACCAGAAGGTCAGTGCATACTGGCCCATGACCACACAGAAGCAGATCAGTCCCGGCAGCCAGAGATGACGATCGGCGACAAATGCAGGATCAGGTTGCCCGGCACATAGAATGCATAATGCAAATAATACTGGCCTGGCCGCAGTGGTTTGCATCCCAGCAATGACCCCAGCCGGATAAAGAGTGGATATTTCATTTTGAGCGCCTTTATATGAGTCCTTAAGCGGCGATCTCAGGTCCCGGTCTTATATCTGTAAGTGAATTCTGGCTCAGGACTATCTGCGCAGTGGGAAACGGGTCAGTGTCCTGTCAGAGCAGACAACTCTGCCCGTCAGTGCGCGCCATCAGGTCTTGCCGCGCATTGCCCATTTTCTGAACTGGATCCAGAAAGAAATCAAAGCGGAATTTAATGTTCAAATAAATTTATCGTTGTCACTATTACGCTGGTTTATTTCTTCGGTTGATTATTCCTGCCATAAAAATCGCAATGCTAAAGCTAACTTTAAAATACCGTCTACACTTCTCTTCCCAATCGGTAAATATGTTCCATTTCTATTCCGTATGAAATTTAATCAAACGGATGTTTAACTTATTAATGGCAGGAATATTATGAGTACGAATACACCAGACTCTGGTGAAACGGGCGATCACGCGCCTGCGGATACGGTACGCCAGCGCATCTTTTTAGTGGTGCTTGTCGCCACCATGGGCGCGCTGGCTTTTGGCTATGACACCGGGATTATCTCAGGTGCGTTACCTTATATGACCTCACCACCCGATCAGGGTGGACTTGGACTGAACTCTTTCACTGAAGGGCTGGTCGCCTCTTCGCTGGTGTTCGGTGCCGCTATTGGTTCCTTCCTGAGTGGTTTCTTCTCTGACCGTTTTGGCCGCCGCATTACACTGCGCAGTCTGGCGGTCATTTTTGTGCTGGGTTCTCTGGGTACTGCGCTGGCACCCTCCGTCAACGTCATGGTGGCCATGCGCTTCCTGTTGGGAATTGCTGTCGGTGGTGGCTCATCCACTGTACCGGTCTTTATCGCCGAGATTGCCGGACCGCGCCTGCGCGCGCCACTGGTCAGCCGCAACGAGCTGATGATCGTTACCGGACAGCTTATCGCTTATGTCGCCAGTACGCTGCTGAGCTATCTGCTGCATGACGAGCATCTGTGGCGTTACATGCTGGCGATTGCGATGGTGCCGGGATTCCTGCTGTTCCTCGGCACATTCTTCGTTCCTGCGTCCCCTCACTGGCTGGTGGCGGAAGGGCGTCTGAAAGAGGCGAAAAAGATCCTGAAGTATCTGCGCGAAACGCCGCGCGAAGTGCGTCATGAGATGGCGCAGATGAAGAAGCAGGCGAGAGCCGCAGAGCGCGGGCCGGATGCGAAAACCCTGATTCGTGAGAAGTGGGTAATCCGCCTGATGGTGATTGGCGTCGGGCTGGGCTTTGTCGCGCAGTTTACCGGCGTTAACGGCTTTATGTACTACACGCCGATCATCCTGAAGTCGACTGGCCTGGGTACCAGCGCTTCAATTGCTGCCACCATCGGTAACGGTGTGGTTTCAGTTCTCGCGACCTTTGTCGGAATCTGGGCAATCAGCCGCTTCCCGCGTCGCACCATGCTTATCACCGGGTTATGTCTGGTGATCACCGCGCAGATCATGCTGGGCAGCGTGCTGACCTTTATGAGCTCCAGCGTGATGCAGAGTTATCTCGCCCTGGCCTGTATTCTGCTGTTCCTGTTCTGCATGCAGATGTGCATCTCGCCGGTCTACTGGCTGATGATGTCAGAGCTGTTCCCGATGCAGTTGCGTGGCGTATTAACCGGTGGCGCGGTTTCGCTACAGTGGATATTTAACGCTGTAGTGGCGTTTGGCTTCCCGCCGGTCATGGAATATGCCGGTAGCACTACCTTCTTCATCTTTGCCGCGATTAACGTTGGGTCGCTGGTCTTCGTGATGGCGATGGTGCCAGAAACGCGAGGCAAGAGCCTGGAAGAGATTGAGTCACACATGAAAGAGAAATTTGGCGAAAAGCCGACAGAGGCTGAAGCCTGATAAATTCCCACCGGATTCGGCCCACCGGCTGAATCCGGTTTTACTTCTTTGCCTCTTCGCACCAGGCCCCGCCTTCACAGTCTCATACCTGAATTAACCAGAAAAACATTCACTGTAATCAGCAAACTTCCTGTTCTTTTATTATCCAGCTTTGGCGATTTCAGGCTGAAATCGCCAAAAACCCACCTGAAACTTGCCCTACACGCTGCTCGGGATGGAGCATGAAAATATCAACCACGACGGCAGTTGTTGCTGCAATGATGACTGCTGCGCCACTGCATGCTGAATTCACGCCCATCTCTTACTGGTAGAATGTATTTACTGACCATATTGCGCAGACCTGGAACAGTCCTCAGCCCACCGGCCTCTGCCTGCCGTTTATCTGCTGGCACGCCCGCTTCAGGTATGACTTCGCGTGGTTTCGCTATGCATTTTAATTTTTCAGGAAAGGACGTATGACCCGTAAGTGGAAAACCGTTAAACGCAGACTCTGGCGGCTGGTGATAGGGGTCGTTGTGCTGTTACTGCTGCTACTGATTTTCCGAATCTATGAAGCAGAGCGCGGGCCGGCGTTACACCGCTGGCACACCTGGATCCCCCATGAACTGATCGTGGAGCAACTCGACAAAGCAGGTTATGCCGATTACCTGAATGCCGAAAATCAGCTGTTTGACGAGATGAAGCAGCAGGTCAGTGACAAACCTGAAGCCGAAGATAAAACGCCGCTCAACCGATACTATTCCGGTAGCGTGATCTATCCTGGCCATTTCACACAGGACTGGAACCGTTCCTATATTCTGCGCCCGATGGGCACGCCGCGTGGTGCCGTTGTGCTGCTACATGGTCTGACGGACAGTCCTTACAGCCTCCGTCATGTGGCAGAAGCTTATCAACAGCAAGGCTATGTGGCGGTGGCGATCAGGTTACCGGGTCACGGCACGGTGCCTGCGGGGCTGACCGATGTTGACTGGCAGGACTGGATGGCCGCCACACGTCTGGCGGTGCGGGAAGCGACCCGTCTGGCAGGCACGCAGACGCCACTCCATCTGGTAGGGTTCTCGAACGGTGGGGCGCTGGCGGTAAAATATGCGCTCGACAGTCTGGGCGATCATTCCCTGCGTCGTCCGCAACAGCTGATTCTGTTATCGCCAATGATCGGTGTGACGAGTTTTGCCCGCTTCGCCGGTATCGCCGGGCTGCCCTCGGTTTTTCCTGCTTTCTCAAAAACCGCGTGGCTGAATATCGTGCCGGAGTTTAATCCGTTTAAATATAACTCTTTTCCCGTTCACGCTGCCCGGCAGACCTATTTACTGACACAGGCGCTGCAGAAAGAGATCCAGCAGTATGCACGTAATCAGCAGCTGTCCGGCTTCCCGCCGGTACTGACTTTCCAGTCGGTGATGGATTCCACTGTCAGTACACCCTCGGTAATACGCTCGTTGTATAACTTTCTGCCGCAGAACGGCAGTGAACTGGTGCTGTTCGATATCAATCAGGCGGTTAGCGTCAGCCCGCTATTTCGTCACTCCTCTTATACGGCGGTTAATCAGCTGTTGCCCGCTGCACGTCGCAATTATGCCTCGACGGTCATCACCAATGCTTCCGCCACTACGCTGAAAATGGTGACGAAAAGCGTGCCTGCGGGTGAGATTCAGGAGCGGATTCAGCCGCTAGCAATCGACTATCCGGCGGATCTCTACTCGCTGTCACACGTTGCTATTCCATTCCCGGCTGAGGATGGGTTATATGGCAGTGCGCCCGCGAAGAAAAATGAGTTTGGTATCAGTTTTGGGACGTTGTCACTGCGTGGCGAGAGTGCGGTGCTGATTGTCGGGCTGGACTCAATTATGCGTGCGACATCCAACCCGTTTTACCCTTATATGATAAAACGAATCGATCACCATATTGGTTGCAGTGACAAGCCGCACCTGGCGGCCTGCCTGAACAGTTACTGAATCGTACCAGGCCCGCATTGTAGGGCCTGATGTTACAGGGTATTCAGCTTTTCCATCACTTCATCTGACAGTTGCAGACTGGCGCTGGCGAGGTTCTCCTTAAGATGTTCCGGAGAAGAGGTGCCGGGGATCAATAGAATATTGGGCGAGCGCCGCAGCAGCCAGGCGAGTGCAACCTGCATCGGGGTGGCATTCAGAGACGCAGCCACGTCATTAAGCCGATCCGACTGCAGAGGAGAGAAACCGCCCAGCGGGAAAAACGGCACGTAAGCGATGCCCTGTTGCGCCAGCTGATCCACCAGCTCATCATCCTGTCGATGCGCAAGGTTATACATATTCTGCACGCAGACAATCGGCGTCATCGCCCGGGCTTCTGCGATTTGCGTAGCAGTGACGTTGCTCAGGCCAATGTGACGAATCAGCCCGCGTGTCTGGAGTTCCAGCAGCGCCTCAAGCTGTGGTGCCAGCGAGCCCTCTTTAGGTTTAGCCGGATGCAACATGCTGCGGAGGTTCACCACCTCAATCACGTCAAGACCCAGGTTGCGCAGGTTATCTTCTACCGCCTGTGTCAGCGCTTCCGGTTCCATCGCCGCCTGCCAGCCGCCTTTGGCGTCGCGGCGGGCGCCTACTTTGGTGACAATGCAGAGATCCTGCGGATAGGGATGAAGTGCTTTTTTTATTAAGTGGTTGGTTTCGTGCGGGCCGTAAAAGTCGCTGGTGTCGATATGATTGACGCCTGCCGCAATGGCATTACGCAAAACCTCTATTGCCCGGGCTTCATCTTTGACCGGGCCAAACACGCCCGGCCCGGCCAGTTGCATCGCGCCATAGCCGAGACGGTTAACTTCACGATCGCCTAACATAAAAGTCATGGTGATATCTGACATGGAAACCTCCTGCGTGAATGTAGATCAATTGTAACGGTGATTTAGCTGTGCAACTATCCGGTGAAATCAGGACAGACTGTACGGGGTAATGCACAATGGCGATCGATATGGCGCTGCTGGATGCCGTAGTCGTGGTGGCAAAAGCGGGAGGATTCAGGGAAGCGGCGCGCGTCACGGGCAGCAATGCTTCGCGGCTGAGCGATGCGGTACGACGGGCGGAGCAGCAACTGGGGATTCGACTGTTTCATCGCACCACACGCACCGTGGTGTTAACCGAAGCGGGCAGGGCGCTGATAGAGCGTCTTCTACCCGCAATGAATGAAGTTAACGCTGCGCTGGATGCGTTGAATCGTTACCGCAACACGCCAGGCGGCACGCTGCGGCTGAATGTCCCGGTCAGCGCCACGCGGCTGGTGCTGCCTGCTCTGGTACCGGAGTTCCTGCGGCGTTATCCCGATATCCGGCTGGAAATCGTTGCGGAAAGCAATGTGCAGGACGTTTTTCGTGACGGCTGTGACGCCGGGATTCGCTATGATGAGCGGCTTGAGCAGGATAGGGTGGCGATACCGATTGGCCCGCGTCAGCAGCGGTTCGCGCTGGCGGCTTCCCCGGCCTACCTGGCTGAATATGGCCGACCCGAACACCCACGCGATTTGATTCATCACCGCTGCCTGCGTGGCCGTTATGCCAGTGGCATCATGGCAGACTGGACCTTTAGTCGGGAGGGTGAAGAGATCAGTGTTGAAACCAGCGGGCCGCTGGTGGTCACCGTCGGTGGTGCAATGGATCTGGCGGTGGAGGCGGCCATCGCCGGGAGCGGCGTGATCTATCTGTTTGATGAGTGGCTCCGCCCAGCTCTGGACAGCGGCAGGCTGGAACCGCTGCTGCAATCCTGGTGGCTGACTTTTTCCGGTCCATGGCTTTACTACAACGATCGACGTCTGATCCCGGCCCCGCTTCAGGCCTTTATCGACTTTGTCCGCGAAAAAAACTCAGCTATACCAGCTGAATCCCTGCGGAACCCGTGAAAATCCGGCATGTCGCAGCGTGTTAAGCAGCGGTGACTGCGTGACCGGTTCCCCATCCACCGTCTCCAGCGTAAAGCTGGCGGACTTATCCCGTTTCAGCGCCACGCCCAAAGCCGCCACGGCCGCCTCAAGCCGTGCAGGATCATCGCTGAAGGTCAGCAACTCCTTGCCTGATGGCGTCAGATAAAGCATCAGTGCGCCGCCTGCGATCACGATCCGTGCGCCCTGTCGCCGGGTCAGGCGAATGCCGCTGGCGTGGGACGGCCAGCTCAGCATTGCGCCAAAGGGATTCGCCGGATCAATCGCGGTCAGTGACAAAGCCTCGGTTGTGATTTCCGGGTTATCTGCCAGCATCCGCAGCCGTTCAATAGTCAGATTGTCAGCAAACTGCGCACCACCTGCACCGGCCACAAAACGCCCGCGCAGTAGCCGACCGGCATCTTCCATGCCACGTAACACCGGCTGCAGCGCGGGAAATCCGCCAGGGATTTGTTCCGATATTGCACAGCCACGTGTGATCACCCCATAACGGTCGAGCAAATTTTCTACCAGCGACAGAGCCATCCGGGCAGGCGCAATCTCCGTTCTGATAACCCGTGACCAGCGCCCCGCCAGCGTGTTGACCACCGGACGGCGCCCGGGCAGAGTGCCTGGTGTGAAGCGCTGACCAAAGCGGGTACGCAATGCAGGCGCCGGACGCGAACGGGTCACGCCCGGCGTGGTCAGCAACCCACGTACCGCAATCCAGCTGTCGGAGCTGACATAGCCCTGCCAGACCAGCTGCCACAGGGCGTCATAGATCTCTGTGGGCTGAGTCTCTTCTTCCATCTGCGCCATGATCTCATGAACAAACCACGAGCCACCGCGGCTCAAAACGTCAATAGTCGCCTGCTGTACAGACGTCAGAGGTTGGGTGGTATCAATCACCGGCAGTGTTTCAGCGGCATATTCAGCGAGGTGCAGCGAGATCAGACCATCATTCTGCCCCAGCACTTTGTGACCGCACCAGATCACCTCGCCACGGGTTAACAGCTCGTCGAGCATCGCGGGCTGATAGTCGGCTATCCTGGCACGCAGGATTGGCGACTCCCATAGTGAGGCCGGTAACGGCACACCCGCCAGTTGCTCGATCACCCGCAACAGCCCGTTTGTACCCAACAATTCCTCACGCTGAGGGCGAAGCAGACCGTGACGCTCCAGCAGCAGGCTGACCCAGGCGGCGGGTGGAACAGGGCGGGTTGCTTCGCGTGCTGATTGCAGTGAACGTAAGCGCAGCCGTTTAAATATTTCGGAGGAGACCCATGCCATTTCCGATTCACCCGTTGCCGCGCCCATATTCAGCAGGCTGCCCTGCTGATGCAAAGAAAGCAGCACTGCATTCACCACAGCGACACCTGCACCAAAATGCATGGCCAGTTGTCGGGCGGTAAACAGCGTGTGGGTACGGGCAAAACGGTTAATCAGATCGCGCAGTGGATCGGCCTGCGGCGCCAGAAAGGTCGCGGGCAGATCGTCAGGTAACACGACGGCCAGCCCATCGCGCAGGCGGGCCGCATCTTCAATCACTGACCAGCGATCTTCACCCGCGAGAGTAACCGGAATGATTCGCCGGGCGACAGCGAACTGCGCGACTGCTTCTGCGATCTGCGAGTCGCTGCCGCTGAACCGTGCCGCAATACCTGCAACGGAGAGCGGACCGAGGTCGCGCAGTACGTCGATAATGCCTTCTGTATGCTGTGCCTGATAGCGGTCATCGAGGCGCTGCAGTTCTTTCTCAACCTGTTCAACAACGTCAGATGCCAGTAAATCACGCCTGCGGGTCTGGCCGAGCAGTTCACCCAACAGGTTAGTGTCGAGCGTCAGCAATGAGGCGCGCCGTTCTGCCTGAGGTGCATCGCTGGCGTAGATAAACTCGGCGACGTAACCAAACAGGAGCGGCGCGGCGAAAGGGGAGGGTTGTTCGGTCGTCACCTCAACCATTTTTACGCTGCCCTGTGTCACCTGTTTCATCAAATGGTGAAGCGCAGGCAGGTCGTAGACATCCTGCAGACATTCGCGTGCGGTTTCAATCAGGATTGGGAAATCGTCAAACTGACGTGCGACTTCCAGCAACTGGCCGGCACGCAGTCGTTGCTGCCAGAGCGGCGAGCGCTTACCCGGATTACGTCTCGGTAGCAGCAGCGCGCGAGATGCACATTCCCGGAAGCGGGCGGCAAACAGCGCCGACTGACCGATGCTCTCAGTGACTTCCTGGGTGAGCTGGTCGGCGTCGAACATGAACAGTTCAGCGCCAGGTAACAGCCCCTCGCTGGCAGGAAAGCGGGCCACGATGCCGTCATCGCTGGCCGCAACAGACGCATCAAAACCCATACGTTGCTGGATACGGGCGGCAATTGCCAGCGCCCAGGGCGCATTGACCCGCTTGCCCCACGGCGAGTGCAGGATCACTCGCCAGTCGCCGATTTCATCACGGCAATGTTCAATCAGCAACGTGCGATCATCCGGCAGCACACCGGTTGCGGCGCGTTGTTCAGCCAGTAAAGCCAGCAGATTGGTGACGGCGCTGAAATTCATTCCCAGCACCTGCAGCTGTTGCTGCGCATCGTCTGGTGACGCCGCGTTAAGCTGACGCAGAAACATCCCGAGGCTGGCACCTGAATCCGCTGAACGGCCAACGCCTTCTCCGCGCCAGAAGGGCAGACGGGCCGGACGGCCCGGCGCGGGGACCACCAGCACCTGATCGTGGGTGTTCTGCTGAATCCGCCACGATGTTGCGCCCAGGGTGATGATGTCGTTGACCCGCGACTCATAGACCATTTCTTCGTCCAGTTCACCGACCCGACGTGATCCCGCCTGCTCTTCACCTTCCGGCAGAATGACGCTGAACATGCCGCGATCGGGAATGGTGCCACCGCTGGTCACGGCCAGATGTTGTGCGCCGGGTCTCGCTGTCAGCAGCCCACTCTGACGATCCCACACCAGCTGCGGCCGCAGCTGAGCAAAGGCGTCCGACGGAAATTTACCCGCCAGCATATCGAGCGTGGCATCAAACAGACGACGCGACAGGCTGCGGTATGGATCGGCCCGGCAGACCTGCGCGTACCACTCATCAGCCTGCAGGGTATCCATTGCCACGGCGGCCAGCGTCTGCTGCGCCAGAATATCGAGCGGATTTCGCGGGGGAGCCAGCGCATCAAGCTGACCCTCGCGCATCGACTTCAGAATCACCGCTGAATCCAGCAAATCGCGTCGGGTGCGGGGAAACAGGATGCCGGTGGAGGTGCCGCCGACCTGATGCCCGGCGCGCCCCACACGCTGCAGGGCGCTGGCGACTGACAGCGGTGCTCCCACCTGAATCACCAGATCCACCGGCCCCATATCAATGCCCAGTTCCAGGCTGGAAGTCGCCACCACGCAGCGCAGACTGCCCTGCTTCAGGGCGGCCTCAATCTCGCCGCGCTGTTCTTTCGAGACGGAACCGTGATGCGAGCGGGCAATAAGATCGTCGGTGTCATTACGCCCTTCATGCTGATCGTCAGCGCTTGTCTGGAGCGCCATGAAACGTGCATTGAGCCGCGCGGTCAGTTTCTCCGCCAGACCTCGCGAATTCACAAATACCAGCGTAGCGCGATGGGCCATGACCTGCTGCAGAATGCGCGCTTCGATATGCGGCCAGATTGATCCGCTGGCAGAGGTGGCGTCATCCATCGGGTCATCGGCGCTGGCAATATCGGTCATATCCTCAACCGGAACTTCAATCGTCAGGTGCAGCGTGCGACTGGCGGCCGGATTAACCACCTGAACCGGCTGACAGCCGCCAAGGAAAGCTGCTACGCGCTCAACCGGTCGTACTGTAGCGGACAGCCCGATGCGCTGGGCAGGTTGCGGCAGTAATGCATCCAGTCGCTCCAGACTTAGCGCCAGCTGCGAACCGCGTTTTGATCCCGCTACCGCATGCACCTCATCGACAATCACCGTAGTTACGCCCTGCAGTGTCGTGCGCGCTTTCGACGTCAGCATCAGAAACAGCGATTCGGGTGTGGTGATCAGAATATCGGGCGGGCGTCGCAATAGACGGGCACGCTCAGCGGCAGGGGTATCGCCTGATCGCATGCCGATATTCAGCGTGATCGCGGGCGCATTCAGCGCCTGCCGCTCGGCGTAAACGCCTGCCAGCGGGAGATTCAGGTTGCGCTGAACGTCGGCAGCTAACGCTTTGACCGGCGAAATATAGAGGATACGGGTGGTGGTTTCACGCGTGGGAGCGGGCTGGTCGGTTCTGACCTGAAACAGCGTGTCGATGGCGGTGAGAAAGGCTGCCAGTGTTTTCCCGGAACCGGTAGGCGCGATCACCAGCGCGTGCTCTCCGCCGGCAATGGCCTGCCAGGCCGCTTTTTGTACCGGCGTCGGTGCAGCAAAGGCCGCAGAAAACCAGCGTCGGGTAGCGGGTGAAAACCGCGCTAAGATCACATCAGATTGGGATTTCGACATTATTCTCACGGCAACGCGCAGCCACTGCGCCTGGAATTTATCCGTTGAGTGTAAGTGAAAACCGCCGTTTGTGGATCTGAGTGAACATCGCAGTCGGTATCAGTCTTACGCTAGCAGCTCTGACCAATAGAACTGGAGCGCCTGCCGTTGCCGCAACAGGCGTCGTTCAATCCGTCAGTATGAGAAGTGTGCAATCAGACGAGTCAGAACAGAACCGCATTTTAAGTCAGACGTAACGGCGCTGCTGATGGCATATCAGGTTTCAGTTAAGGCGCGGTAAGGGAGGCCACACCGCGCTTACCTGCTGGATGCGGATATCAGTAAAGCGTATTTTTTATGCGTTCGGGCAGGGCAGCGTCATACGCTTCGCCATCAATGTCAGAAAGATCTTTGAGTATCGTTCCAGGACTGGGTAGCCTGTTTCGCGCGATTTGTTCAGCAGGATCCCATAATTTAGCGCGAATAATGGCCCGACTGCACTGGAAAAATACACTGTCGACGGTAATACGCAGTACGGTCCTGGGTAATTGATTATTGACGGTGAAGCGCTGGAGCAGCAACGGGTCAGTGTCTATTTCTGCTTTACCATTGATGCGTAACGTCTCGCCAATACCGGGAATGAGAAAAAGCAGCGCGACGCGATTGTCATGCAAAATATTGCGCAGGCTGTCGATGCGGTTGTTGCCGCGTCTGTCGGGTAATAACAGGGTTTTGTCATCTTCAATGTTGATAAAACCTGCCGGGTCGCCGCGCGGTGAAACATCCAGTCCCTCCGGCCCCGACGTTGCCAGCGCGACAAAAGGCGAGGCGGCGATAAATGGACGATAGGTGGAATGAATGTGGTCGGTCACCTTAGCGATAGAGGGCCGGCCAACCGTGCCGTAAAGACACTCAAGTTCAGTCAGTTCGTTGATGATGCTGCGCTGTTCAGCCATTATTGCACTTTCCTTTCATCGATCAGATTCCGGGACGTGGAAACGCCACAATTCTGCTACGCCAGTTTTAGCGCAACTCTACCACCATTACCTGCGGGTTCAGAACCGATACGTCACCCGTTGTGATAATGGCCTCGCATGAATGTCCTGACGCCATTGCCGAAAAAGTTTATTACCTGTCATGACTACATTTTGTCCGCTCTATGCCGATAGCAGAAAGACATTACAACCTGATTACATCCACCAGTGAGACTCGCTATTGAAAATTTCAACTCGACTGTATGCCGGCTTTGGCCTGCTCATTCTGCTATTTATTCTCTGCAGCGGTATTGCATTACACGCTCTTAATAATGCCCGAAATGGCATGAACGATGTGGTTAATGTGCAGATGAAACGCTATCAGATGGTGCTTGATATGCGTGGCAGCCTGCGTGATATGGGCATTGCAGTGCGCAATATGGCGTTACTGACCGATACCAAAGCGATGGAGCCGGAGTGGAAACGGTTGCAGACACAGAAGGCGCTTTACATCACCAACCGTGAGAAGCTGGCCCGCATGATGGACGATGCCACGCCCGCCGCCCGCGAGGCATTTAATAAAGGATTGTCGGTAGAAAAGTCCACGCTCGACTCGCTGGAAGAGGCCGGTCGTCTCGGCCTTGCTAATCGTCCTCAGGAAGCCACAACCTACCTGCTGACCGTGACGCGTGCTGCACAACGTACTCTGCTTGATGCGCTTAATACCCTTTCAACAATCCAGAGTGAGGAGGGGCAGAGAGCGGTGGTGATGAGCAGTGATTCTTCAGCGCGTACCGGCTTCACGCTGATGATTCTGGCGGGCATTTCAATCCTGCTGGCTCTGGCGACTTGTCTGTTTACTGTGCGCACGCTCATGCGTCAACTGGGAGGAGAACCCGCTCAGGCGCAGCGGCTTGCTGCAGCCATCGCCTCTGGCGATCTGACGACTACGGTGGCATTGCGACACGGCGATACCCGGAGCCTGCTGGCCTCACTGGATAGTATGCAGACCAACCTACGCGAACTGGTTTCACGAATCAAAGAATCTGCAGGCTCTGTGGCGCTGGCGGCGGATGAGATTTCCCGTGGTAACACCGAGTTGTCTTCACGCACTGAAGAGCAGGCGGCGGCGCTGCAGGAAACGGCTGCCAGTATGGAACAACTTACCGCCACGGTGAAGAGTAATACGCTGGGTGCACAGCAGACGGCCGGTTCGGCACGTGAAACCGCCTCACTGGCACGCAGTGGGGAAAATGATGTCCATCAGATGTCCGAAACCATGAATGGTATCTCACTCAGTGCGGCAAAAATTCGCGATATCACCAGTGTGATCGAGGGCATCGCCTTCCAGACCAACATTCTGGCGCTCAATGCGGCCGTTGAAGCCGCAAGAGCCGGAGAAGATGGACGTGGATTTGCCGTCGTCGCAGGTGAAGTTCGTTCGCTTGCGCAGCGAAGCGCGACCGCAGCACGGGATATCAAATCGCTGATTGAGCAGACGGTCGGCCAGGTAGAGCAAGGTGTCTCGGTGGCCGCCGGCACTGGCCAGAGCATTCTGAAGATTGTGGGTATGGTGAGTGAACTGGCTGAAGCGATGGACAATATTTCCCTTTCCTCGTCCGAGCAGATGCAGGGCATTTCGCAGGTCAGTGTTGCCGTCAGTCAGATGGATGGGGTGACGCAAAATAACGCCGCGCTGGTGGAAGAGTCTTCATCGGCTTCACAGTCGCTATCTGAACAGGCACATGCGTTACGTGGCATGGTTGATTCGTTTCGTGTTCACAGTGCAGCTTAACTGCCAGGTGTAAGAAAGGAACGGACGCGAGCAGATAGCGCGTCCGTTTTTTTTGATGGGGTACCGCCATGATTCAGCGGGCCTGGTTGAGATGCGGCACACTTTCCGTGGTTAGCCAACGGTTGAAGAGCCGGAAAAGTTGGTGTCAGAAGAGGCTGCTGCTATAAAGAAGTATCGGATTGATACCCTAAAGGAGCAAAGGATGATTTGGGAATCAGAGCGATTGCTCTACAGATATACCCTTCGTGAGGATCTCGACGACCTCTTCAGAATCTATAGCGACCCCGACACGCATAAATTTAACCCGCGCGGTCCGTGGCCAGACAGGGAATATGCTGTTCAGTCCCTGGAGCGCACGCTGCAACTCTACAAAGATCAGGGTTTTGGCGACTGGACGATATGTGAGAAAGCGCATCCGGAAAAAATCATCGGCTTTGGTGGCGTCTTCAGAAGCCGGTTCGACGGCCGTCAGACTAACAATCTCGGTTACCGTTTTGAGCCAGCGGCCTGGGGAAAAGGGTATGCGACCGAGCTTTCCCGCAGAGCGATTCGTTACGGATTTGAGGAGGCCGGACTGAGTGTCATCACGGGGGTGACACGAGAGAACCACCTGGCTTCGCGCCGTGTATTAGAAAAAGCAGGCTTAACCTTTTTGAAAAAGGTCGATGATCCAGAGGGGTTTCCTCCCAACCTGATGTTTACCCTTATCCGAGGTGAATGGCTTGCGGCGGGTAATGCCGTGAACGCATCCCTCTGATCTTTACACCTGTCACTTAGCCGTGGCGAAATCTGCGCCACTTTTTTTCACTCAGACCCTTTAAAGCGTCTCTTATCCCGCGATTAACTCACCGCTGCCTGAATTACTTTATCCATCTTGTTCCGGGGAGGATTTATGGATATTCGTACAATTTTTATTTCAGCAGTCATGGCAGTGAGTCTTTTATGGATCGGCGCATCAGATAACCGTTCGTCACATCTCACTGCCGAGCCAGTTAAGTCCGTCCTGAGTAAACTTCAGCCTTAATATTATTTGCCGGATAGCACACCTTCTCGTCTGTTCTTTGCTGCGTCAGCGGGCATTCAGATCAGCGCGCAATAAAGGGCAGGGCGGCTTCTGAGATCAAGTGCTGCAACAGCGCCCGCGCCGGATCATCGCCCTGATCTGAGCGGGCCAGCGCGATACCCAGATAGCCGGGCTGTGGCAGCCGCTGTGATTCCGTTACCAGCGTATCCGGCATTCCCGCGCGGGTGCGCAGAGTCATCCCCAGCCCGGCCTGTACTGCTGCCCAAATCCCGCTAAGACTGTGGCTGGTAAACACTATCCGCCATGGAATGCCTGCCTCATCCAGTGCCAGCGTGGCGCGTGTTCGCATTACACAGGGCGCATCAAACGCCACCAGCGGCAGCGCTTCGCCGCGCTGCAGATACCCCGCCAGATCAAACGCAGGATGTTGAATCCAGACCAACGGACACTGACCAATCAACTGTGTGCTCGCCTGTTGTTCTGCCTGCCACAGCAACGCCAAATCCAGCTCATGACGTGCCAGCGCTGTTAGCAGCGGCAGGTTTCGGTCGACGCGTGCGGTCAGCATCACATCCGGATGCTGACGGTTAAACGCACCGAGAATGGCAGGCATCAACGCCTCGCCAAAATCCTCCTGCATCCCGATGCGAATTTCACCCTGCAATGCTTCGCCTTTCACGGCCCGTAACGTCTCATCGTTCAGTGACAGCAGACGTCTGGCGTAACTCATCAGTTGTTCACCGCTGCGGGTCAGTTGCAGATGCCGCCCTTTTTTCATCACCAGCGCCGTGCCGCACTGCTGCTCAAGTTTTTTAAGCTGCGCACTGACGGCTGAGGTCGACCGGCAAAGATGCTGTGCAGCCAGCGCAAAGCTGCCCGCATCAATGCCCGCCACGAAACTGCGCAGCGCATCTATATCAAGTGACTCCGGTACCTTAGTCATTATCGTCCTGTAAAGATGGATGGTTCATGCTGATTAATTTGATTTTCAGGATTAAAGGCCTGAGTGACACTCTCACTGACTACTCAGGAGTGTGCAATGAAAAATTCACTGGATCGGGAAACACTGGCGCAGCGCGCGCCAAAACTGGCCGAACTCACTCAGCAGGTGCTGTTTGGCGATATCTGGCAGCGCGACGGGCTGTCACCGCGCGAACGCAGCCTGCTAACGCTGGCAACCTTAACCGCGTTGGGGCGCGTCCAGCAGCTGTCGTGGCACATTGATTTTGCCCGTAAGAATGGGCTGACGCAGGATGAGCTGGTGGAAAGCTTCACCCACCTGGCGTTTTACGCAGGCTGGCCGGCCGCCGTCACCGCGCTGGGCTTTCTGGAGGATAACCACTGATGCCCTTCACCCGAATAACGTTGCGTCAGCGCTACAACGAGGCGGCCCTGCATCAGATCTCCATGCTGCTTCAGCAGGCGCTGGTGGAAGAATTTGACGTGCCTGAGCACGATTGTTTTCAGGTGATTGAGATGCTTCCTGCTTCTCAGCGGGTATTTGACCGCCACTATCTCAGCGGTGGGCGCAGTGATAATTTCGTGCTGTTTCAGGTGACGGCAGGCCGACCACGATCACGGCAACAGAAGCAGCGGTTTTATCATGCACTCTGTGCGGCACTTCAGGCTGAGATGGCAATCCATCCTGACGACGTGATGATCATTATTCAGTTCAACAGCACCGAAGAGTGGAGCTTTAGCGGCGGCCAGATGCTGGCACGGGAGGCGTTATGATTATCATGCACTATCGTTTTACTCTGCCTGCTGATTACGATATGGGCATCATTGAACAGCGCATCAGGCTAAACGGTGCCCGGCTGGATGGCTTTCCGGGTCTGGTGGCCAAAGCGTATCTCTGTGCCTGCCTTGACGATGGCGGACTGAATGAAAACCGTTATGCGCCGGTCTATTTCTGGCGGGAGGCGAGTGGCATGCAGCGTTTCCTGCAAAGTCATGGCTTCGCGACACTGGTCAGGGATTTTGGCTGGCCGGGCATCGAAAGCTGGCTGACGCTGGAGGGGCAAACCCACATCACGAATCTGGCTGAAGCCCGCTTTATGACGCTGAAGCGCTGGACGATTCCAGCGCATTCCGATCTGACGGCACTGCCGGAAACCGCAGGTTTACGCGCCTGGGATGTGACCCGCTGGCAGGGAATAAACATTGACGCGTCTCAGCATCGACCTTCCGGCGAGCAGGAAGTTTATCGCATCGGTTATCTGGCGCGGGGTGCAGCGGCTGCAGATTTACAGCTGTAGCCGCTGAGAGATCGCGGTTTGCGCCTTAAAGGGCAAAAATAGCTTCAATCTCGATGCGCAGGTCTGTGGAGAAAAGGCCGCTGACCTGAACCAGCGAGCTGGCAGGCAGATGCTCACCATAATGGCGATAAAGCACTTCCCGCAGCGCGGCGATCTCCGTAAAAGAGGTGATAAATATTGTGACTTTCAGCAGCGCGGCGAGGGACGTATGCTCAGCAGCAGCAACAGCTTTAAGTTGTTCAAAAATAGCCTCTGCCTGTTCAGCGATATCGCCCTGCTGAGCCGCAGTCCCGAAGGCGGTCAGCCCGGAGACATAAAGCGTTGCGCCATGTTTAACGGCGTGAACATACGGCGCTTTGACTTCGCCCAGTTGTGGATAATTCTTACGTTCTGGCAGGATCATATTTCTCCTTCACTCTTTGAATGATCAGATAATACTCCCCGCCATCTTTCAGCGCCTCAGCAGTTGCTGGCAGATAACATTATCCTGCGCGGCGCGTTGTTGCTCATCAGTCGTCAGTTGCTGCCAGCGGCTAATGACACTGCGGCCCAGCGAGGGTTTATAAGCAATTTTTTGCAATGCATAGTCAGAGTTGCCGCCTTCAATAACGTTTTGCATCTGTCGGTCGAGCGGTTGCGCACTGTCATGATCAATTGCGCAGAAAACCGCAACGTAATACGCCTTATCTTCCTCACTGTCGTGAGGGATAAACCACCAGGCAGCCAGAGCAAGGATCAGCAGCAGGGGAAGGATGTATTTTACTTTAGCCATTGAAGTCACCGGTTGTGTGGCGTTAAGTCAGCCGGATATGGCCAGACGCAGGGCGCGTATCCTGCCACACATTCAGGTCATCGTTAACCCTGTTTAACCGGTGTTAAGGCAATGTTCAACTTGCTGGCGCTTCAATCAGCGTCGCATTGACCTGCACACCTGGCATCATCTGCTGCAAGCCTGTGACCAGATCGTCGCTGGCCTGCTGCAGTGCGGAGAGTGGCATCGCGGGCAGGCTTTCCAGAATGAACCACATCTGACGTGCGCTGGCATCCAGTCGGGTTCGTACACCCTGACGCCAGTTCCAGCGGCGGCAGGTTACGCCCTCATCATCACGCCAGACCACTTCACCCGGTTCCGGTGACTCGTAAACCACCTCGCCCTCTTTGACGGTATCGAAACGTTCACTGCCGTCAGCAATCACCAGACGCGGCGCGCCAGCATAAGCAGCGATATTTTCACCGCCGACAGGCAGGGCGTAACGAATGCTGATGGCGTTATAGAGATCGACAACCGGATCGATAGCCGGCAATGCGCCATCCCGCAGCACGCGCTTGCGTAATGCTTCAGCAGAACAGGGCGTTCGTTTTGCTTTGGCACCAAAGGCTTTGAACACCTCAGCCCACGCAACAAGATGCGCGTCTGCCCAGACCACATCATCATTTAACACCTGCTGGCAGGCGCTTTTCAGTGCTTCGCTGGCGACCTCCGGTCTGGTGAGCGGTGCAGCCTCCACCACAATACTCATGGCACGAAAGCCTGGGGCGAGCGTGAAAACGGCGGGATCGATTGACGGGTGAACAGTTAACATCAGATACTCTCTCAGTGACTAATTTATTTCATAGTAATGACCGATGACCAAAAAAGTCAATATAACGACCGATGCAGGCGCCGATGTTGCCAGTGTTAATCAGGCTGTTTCAGACAGCATAAAAAGCTGCCGTAAAAGCCAGAAGCTCTCGCTGGACGAATTATCCCGCCGCGCAGGCGTCAGTAAAGGGATGCTGGTCGAGATCGAAAAAGGCGCTGCCAATCCCAGCATTGCCATTCTCTGTAAAGTGGCTGCCGCGCTGGGCGTCTCGGTGGCCGATATCGTTAACGTTTCGCATGCGCCGGACGCCTGGCTGATAGAGACCAGCGATATGCCGGTATTGTGGCAGGGCGAGCAGGGAGGCAGTGCGCAGTTGCTGGCAGGAACACGCGGGCCGGATATGATCGAGCTATGGCGCTGGCAGATGTTTGCGGGCGAAGTGTTCAGTTCAACCGGCCATTCTTCGGGCACGCTCGAACTGCTGCACGTTGAGCAGGGCACGCTGGCACTAACAGTGGGTGAGCAGTCCCTGGTGGTGCAGCAGGGCTGTGCTGCTGTTGCGCGTACCGATATACCGCATGCCTATGCCAGTGCTGATGATCAGCCAGTTATCTTCACCATGACGGTGGCCGAACTCCAGCGCTGACGGTGCTATCCTGCTTCGCCGGGAAACGCCAGCAGCAGTGTTTTCAGCAGCCTCTCCAGCTCGGCGCGTTCTGACGCGGCCAGCGGCGCCAGCACTGCCTCCTGCGTTGCAGTATGAACACGGAGTGCGTCCTCAATCTGTTGCTGCCCGTGAGGCGTCAGCCCTACCAGCATACTGCGCTTGTCATCCGGTGCGGCAACACGTTCAATCAGTTGCTGCTGTTCAAGCCGGTTCAGGCGATTTGTCATCGCGCCGGAGGTCACCAGTAGCGCCTGGTAGAGCTGAGTGGGCGACAGGCGATAGGGTGAGCCCGCCCGTCGCAGCGTCGCCAGCACATCAAATTCCCCCTCCTGAAAGCCAAACGACGCCAGTGCCTGACTGCGCGCTTTCGCCAGATGTTTCATCAGACGCAGCACCCTGCCGAAGATTCGCATGGAAGAGGCATCAAGATTGGGCATCGCGTTGTCCCACTGACTGACAACGAAATCAATATGGTCATGCATAAATCACCTGTAGATGCTGGGGTTATGTTGTCGGGTTGTGCTAAGCCTCTTAACAGAGTGCGCTATTTATCTTAACGTTAAGATAAATAGTGACAGCTCGCTGCTGTCATCGTCAATCCTCTGTCAGGGCATCGATGATGAAAAATAAAATGTTATTCCCCCTTCTCTTTGCCGCGATCGTTTTTCTTGTTGGGCTGAACCTGCGGCCAATGCTGGCTATTATCGGCCCGCTGTTTCCGGTGTTGCAACAGCATGCCGGTCTGTCGGGCACGTCGTTCAGCCTGCTGACCACGCTGCCAGTGGCGATGATGGGCCTGGCCGCACTTTCTGGCCCGTGGCTCACCGCCCGTATCGGGCCGGTAACAGGCATCGCCGCCGGGTTGCTCTGTCTGACGGCTGCCTGCCTGTGGCGCGGTATTAACCTGACCGCCTTTCAGCTGATGCTTACCGCGCTGGCGGGAGGCGCCGGAATTGGCGTGATACAGGCGCTGATGCCCGCGCTGATTCGGCAACCTTTTGCTGAAGCTGCAGCGACGCTGATGGCACTGTTCAGCACCGGGATTATGGCGGGCGCGGCACTGACCGCAGCCAGTGCCGAACCGCTGTTCTCATGGCTGGGCCTTCAAACCACACTGACGATCTCCGGCGGGTTAGCGCTGTTGACGTTTCTGATCTGGCTGATCTCGGTCAGACGGACATCGCCGATTAATGTAGCCCCGGATGCGACGACACTGACTGTGCCGCGGACTGTGCTGCTGACACTGTTTTTCGGCATTGGCACGGGAGCCTACACGCTGGTGCTGGCCTGGCTGCCGCCATTCTATATTCAGCTGGGCTGGAGTGCGCGTCACAGCGGCTATCTGCTCGCGGCGCTGACCTTAACCGAAGTGGTAGCCGGCTTCATCGTCTCGGCGACATTACATCGTTTTCCCGATCGTCGCCCACTGCTGCTTGGCGTGCTGGCCCTGTTGCTGGCGGGGCTGCTGAGTCTGGTATTTTATCCGGACACGATGCCGGTTTTCTCTGCGCTGTTGCTGGGTACAGGCATCGGCGCACTCTTTCCGCTGTCGCTGATTGTGACGCTGGACCATGCGCGAAGCGCAAGAGAAGCGGTGATTTTGCTGTCCAGGGTGCAGGGTGGGGGATACCTGATTGCGGCGCTGATGCCGCTGGTGGCGGGCTGGGTGCGTGACAGCGGTGCGTCACTGAACCAGGCCTGGCTGATTATGAGCGCTGGCGTAGTGCTGCTGATGGTGATGGCCTGGCGCTTCAGACCTGAAATCAGGGCAGCCTGAATAAAGCCGTTGCTGAACATGGCCGATCTGGCATGCTGAAGTGAACCCCCTGAACCCGGAGCGCAGTGTGAAAGTCATTGGTCTGTTAGGCGGCATGTCGTGGGAGTCTACCGCGCTCTATTACCGCATTCTCAATCAGCAGGTTAAACAGCAACTGGGTGGACTGCACTCGGCGGAGCTGGTGCTCTACAGCGTCGATTTTCAGCGCATCGAACACCTTCAGGCAGCGGGCGAGTGGCAGCAGGCGGGCGAGATCCTGGCTGAAGCGGCATGTAATCTGGAGCGGGCTGGCGCGCAGTTTATTGTGCTCTGTACCAACACCATGCATAAAGTGGCCGCGCAAATCAGCGCCGCTACAAACATCCCGCTCCTGCATATCGCCGACGCCACCGGACGCCGCATTCAGCGGGCTGGCGTCTGTAAAATCGGGTTACTGGCAACGCGATTCACCATGGAACAGGATTTTTATCGCGGGCGACTTCAGCAGCACTTTGGCCTTGAGGTCATCACGCCAGATGAAGCGGACCGTCTGTTGGTGCATGAGGTGATTTACCAGGAACTTTGCCTGGGCGAAATCAATCCTGCCTCGCGACGTCGTTACAGGGAGATCATGCAGAAGCTGGTGGCGCAGGGCGCCGAGGCCATTATTCTGGGCTGCACTGAAATTACACTGCTGGTGGATGCTACGGATGCCAGCGTGCCGCTGTTTGATACCACGCAAATCCACGCGGAAGAGGCGGTGCTCCAGGCTCTGTCTTAATGTTTATCCTCAATAAGGGAATCGCATGAAAATAGACAATCTGCCGTTTGGCCTGACGCAATGGGATCAGGTTGAAGAGACCGTTCATCCAGGCGACCAGGGAAAGGCGACGTGGCGAACCGTAGAATTTAACGATATCCGGGTTCGCATGGTCGACTATTCGCCCGGCTATGTGGCCGATCACTGGTGCATAAAGGGCCATATTTTGCTCTGCATGGCGGGCGAGCTTCACACTGAACTGGCCGATGGACGCCGTTTCGTACTGACACCGGGCGTCAGTTATCAGGTGGCGGACGATGCTGAACCGCATCGTTCGTTTACCCCCACCGGCGCGCAGCTCTTTATCGTTGACTGAGTTTGCTATCCGCCTCTTTTGTGGTCATCTGCTGGTGAATCATCGCGTCGTTGACACTTTTAAAAGTAAACTGAATCTGCTTTATAAAAATCAGCAAAATTAATGGCTTATTTCATCAGAGTTATCTGGTTCTGACAGGAATAATTCTCATCAGGTTGTATGCTTGAAGCCTTATAAGACCGTTTTGTATTCACCTGATGTGGGGAAGCCTGTGCTGATAAAAAAGAAGAAAGTTCGTTCGCATACCGAAGACCGACTGCTGGCGCTGGTGCTGGCCACTACCGCCGGCATCCTGAATGCTATGGCGCTGGGCGCGTTTGGGTTTTTCCCGTCGCATATGACGGGTAACACCTCGCAGATCTCCCAGGAAGTGACCACCAGCGACCTTCACACCATGTTGTTTTTAATGGCACTCATTATTGCCTTTGTGCTGGGCTGTACCGTTGCGCGGCTGGCTGTGGTTGTCGGGATCAGACATAAGTTGCGCACCATTTTCTGTCTGATCATTATGGCGGAAGGGGCGGCGCTCACGGCGGCATCGATCTTTGAGATCGTGTTCTATCGGCCAAGCTTTAATGGGGAAGTGCTGGTGATGCTGGGCTTTTTAATGGGGATTCACAATGCGACCTCAACGCAGCTCTCCAACGGCCGCGTCAGATCCACACACATTACCGGTACGCTGACCGATGCTGGCATTGCGCTGGGTTCCTGGATCTTTGCCCACACGTCGCACGCAGTGCATATGGAAACCGACGATCGCCGTTTTTTCCAGAAAGTGCTGCACACCCATCTGACGACAGTATTCTCCTTCCTGAGCGGCTGTATAGCCGGTCTGCTGCTGTTTAAAGCCTATGGCTTTAACGCGATGGTTGGCCTGGGTGTGTTTCTTATGCTGGTGGCGCTGACGGCCATCGCCGTCACCGTGCAGCGCACCCGAAGAAGTCTCTACTGATCAAGCCAGTCCCGGGGCGGCTTTCTCCCTGGGGCTGGGCCGTTATCGTGTGCTATGACGACATGATGAGCATCATGTTAGCGGAATGTTGATACGTGCATTCGGGCAAACTATTTTTATCTCATCAGCCACTGTACGGGCTGAGCTACTCTCAATCAGCGTTTTGAATCGGAACTGTTGATTAATGCCTGCTGATGAGCAATCCGTTGTGTTCGCAAGATTGACAGCTGTGCTGTAAGCGTTGTAACAACGGTTCACGTCGGACACTTCAGTTTTACACTGGCTAAAAATTCTAAAGGCCGTATCAGGATGACCGGTCAGATAGTCAATTTCAGAATTGTGTTTAAGTCTGCTCAGCCCTGGCACGACCAGAAATCCGGATAAAAGCGTTAATGCCATTAAAAGTAAGATAAAAGATTTATAAGTCACCGATTTTTCCTGTCGAAATTCGGATGCAGTAAAACGAAGCATTTAGCTTTAATGCTAACAAATTTGTTTAAACTGAACGGCAATAAAAGGGTTAAAATTTGTCTGGGGATATTTACGCGCCCTGGTCGCTTACGTCAGACACTCAGGCTGAGCAGTAAGCGCGCACTTAACATTTTGCTGAAAGAGGGGGGCGGGCAAAATGCCCGCTGCCCTTTAGCGCTGATATTGCTGATCGCTGACGTGCTCCAGCCAGTCAACCGGCGAGCCATTCAGTGACTCAGCGATAGCAATGTGTGTCATGGCATTATCCGGCGTTGCGCCATGCCAGTGCTTCACATTTTCCGGGATCCAGACGATATCCCCGGTATTCATCACCTGAATGGCTTCACCTTCACACTGAATCCAGCCCTGTCCCTGCGTGACGATCAGGGTTTGCCCCAGGGGATGAGTATGCCATGCGGTGCGTGCGCCCGGTTCAAAGGTCACCGTCGCACCGCCCACGCGGGCAGGTTCGGATGCCTGAAATGGCGCATCAATCCGGACTGTGCCGGTAAAATATTCGGTGGGCCCTTTGCGTGAAGGTTGGGATCCGCTGGCGATAATTTTCATAACTGACTCCTGCTGTTAAGGGTGAGTTAAAGTGTAACCTGTGGATCGAAGGGTGATTAGCCAGCGCGGTGCGTATAGGGCTGTAAGCAGGGTTTATTAATAAGAACGCGTTTCAGGCCGTCATGTTATATCGGGTAATGATATTGATTTTAGAGTAAGGCGCAGGCGGTGCTGACGCTGGCAGAAATCCATGAAACTCCAGTAGCGTTCTGAAGGCATACAGCGCATCAAGCTGTAAATTATGCTCAATCAGCGCATCAATTTTACCGGCCTGCAGCAGGGCACAATTCTCCTGATCGAGATCGTGACCGATACAGGCATTCACCTGGCGCTTTTGTTCTGCAAACGCACGCAGTATCCCTGGATTGCCGCCCCCGACAGTGTAAATCGCGTCTGCGTCCGGATGATTCTGCAAAAACTGCATCACCGAATGATGCATCCTGTCATCAATGCCATACCCGCCTGCGACAACGCTTACCTTATGCTGGGGCGCAAACTGTTGCATCGCTCGCTGAAACCCCTGGATCCTCTCCTGTTCGCCTATAAAATCCCGGCAGCCGGTTACCGCCACAATATGAGATGGGCTAATCCGCAGCCATTTTGACATCAGAAACGCCGCCACTTTACCGGCATCAAAATTATCCATGCCGATATAGCGCAGTCGCGCGCTGCCAGGCAAATCGCTCATCATAGTAACCACCGGCACACGGTGTTTCAGCAGCGATTCAAGGGTGAGGTTCAGCTCTTCGGAACAGGCCGCCTTGAGAATGACGCCGTGACTGTGACACGCTTTTTTGTTCAACAGCGCCTTAATTGATTCCGCCGTAAGATTCGCCCCGAAATGGAAACGCAGCTGAAGTTTAAAGGCGGTGAAACTGGCGATCTGACTGCTGAGCGCCTCACGTATCAGTGGCTGAAAGCGGTCAGGTGTATGCATGATCACGTCGAAATAGATCGTTCTTCCTCTCGCGAGCCCTGCTTTTTGCATCAGTTCCAGATCCGCTATCGCCTGCTGGATTCGATGCTGTGTCCTGGCAGGCACGTTGCCGCGCTGATGCAGGGCACGGTCAATGGTCGCCAGGCTGAGTCCAGACTGGGCTGCGATCTGTTTCAGGGTGAATTTAGCCATGTGCTACTCGTGATACCAGTGAATAAAGATAGTTTTATCATAGTGCTGGCCATTGTCTGATGATCATTTGACAACGACAGGTCAGAACCTGTCAGACCGGGAAGCCTGCGTGCAGGTGATCGGGATAAACGGTAATCGAAAGACTGTAATAAATACAATTTAGCCAGGTTGCTGCTTCAGGATATTGAAATCAGATTACCGTCAGATTAGGCATGAAATAGATTGCAGCGGTTATAACCTCGTTTTAGCCATTTACAGGTTCAGGGCAATGTCAGGAAAAAATAAAGCCAGATAATATTCCGGGTCTGTATAATTAATAATCTCTTTGCCGCTTCGCTTATATTTATGTCATGACGGCTTTTTTGTTTTTTACCTCCTGCTGATGATAGACTGTATATGCATACACCGTCGGGAGGTCGTGTGAAGTACGACAACGATAACGAAATCCGCGCGCTGGTTGGTGCGGTAGTCAGTGATTTGATCAAGGCGGGAGAGCCGGTTCATTTTCACGATATTACGGACGCCTTGTTTCGCCTGAGCGAAGAAACCCGTGATAGCAGGCTGAAAGCACTGTGTCAGGAAGCGATAAGCTTTTTTACCCGCAAGATGCATTAAGGTTGACAGGACGACTGTTGAGTACACGCACAGTCTGCCAGGCAACCTTTTTATATCGGCAGGAACAGAGGGATTGAATAAGGGTGGCAGCTTGAAAAGGGCTTTTCTGTCAGTCTGTTGTTTCTTTTTTATTCAGCACGTCAGTTTAAAATCTGAATAAAAAATTCAGTCAGAACCTTCTGCGTATTGTTGATTGTCAGTCGCGGCTTTCAGATTAAGAAATGCCTGATTTCAACAGTCACAATTATTAAGCCTGAATGATTATCACCTGAAAGGTTTGTATAAAAGCATTATCGCCAGAATAAAACTGTAGGGGCAGGATAATTTTCTAATCCGATTTTTTAGGTGGCCTGCAGAGTTTATCGCTAAAGTCACGGCAGTTTAAAAAGGGGCGAGGCGGGCAGGGTATCCTGCGTTAAACGCAATAACGCAGGATGAGATGTCAGATGCCGGTATCGTCTGGCGTACGGCCAACCACGATTTCCAGCGTTTTGCGCAACACATCCAGCCTGGCCACATCTGAGGTGCATTCCAGTTCCGCGATCAGATACAGGATGATGGATTTATTGGTTACACGCCCCTGATCAGCAACGATGTCACGAATCACTGCACCCAGCAGTTCAGTTTCCGGCGCAAGCTGATCGCCTGCACTGCGAAAATAGTCGATGATTGAAATATCTGATGAAGAATGTTGCATGATTTTTCTTTCTCTGAGGAAAATGAGTCAGATGCAATGGTTGAAGTCAAAACGAGCGTTGATGCTGTTTTCGTTTTGCCCAGGCCGTTTTAAATAATTCTATGTGGATCTGCCGCTTCGCTTAAAGGTAGCCGCGTATATCAGGCACGCATTGCGCTTAATCAGTGTTTTTTCGAACCGTCAGGCGGACCATCACTGTTCATACGATGAGTGTTTTTGTCACGTTCAGTACCGTCAGCCTGCACGCGTTTGCGTGCGGCTACCATGCCATTTCGGACTTCAGTGATGGCTTTGCGAATAACAGACACTTTCGCGTCGTCATCAGCATCAGCGGCCATCAGTTCGAGCTGTGCGATTAAGGCATTACTGGAAACGGGTTTGTCTGACTTAAGCAATGTCAGAACGGCTTCACCGATCATGACATCTGTCAGTTTCTCATCTTCACTTCTGTACATACTGGCTTCTCTGATTGCGAATCAATGGCCATGCTGCGGATCCGTATACCTGAGCGGGTGCGACTTAGCACACCTTATACGGGAAGCAGTACTGGGCTTTTTACTACGGTAAATCTTCCTGGATAAAGGCTGAAACAGCGTACTGATTAACACCTGCGACTGTAAGTAGAATCAATCCTCGCGGCGAAAGAGCATCGCGATTAATTCCTGCAGATGGCTCTCTTCTTCAGGTGTAGCGGCAAGTTCGAGACGACTCAAGAGTTTACTGCAAATCGTTTTACGACTAAGGCTATGACCTGCGCGCAGAATTTCGACCACAACCGAACCCAGCGTCTCCTGTTGCGAAGGTGAGTTGGCCTGATTGAAGTAACGGGCAATATCGCTGATAGGTTCCGGGGTTTGTCCGTTCTGACGCATGTTGTTGTCCTCAGGTGGTTTAAATGTATGCACTCTGGCTGCACAAGTTATACATCACTAAGCGCGCAAGTTATACATCTTTCCAAAAAGTTGTACAAGATTTTGGATTTTTGGAAGAATTATTTTTGTGCAAAAAATGCTATAGCTTTTAAAACAGGATGTTACGAGGATTTTGAAGCGAGGAAAAAATTGTACCATATTCTTGTACCGTTAACACCCCGCCAGCACTCAAGCCTGAGTATTAAGGCCAGCAGGGGGTTATCTACTGCGTCAGTGTTTGAAAAAGATATCATCAGCAGAGACGGGAGCGGCAGGCTCTTTCCCCAGAGTGCTGGAGAGCCAGTTTGCCGGGGCGGTTGTACGCGAACTGATCGTTTTGAATCCCATCAGCCATTGACGCGCATGCTGCATCTGCTCAAGGCGATGCTCATTTACTTCAGACTCAGCCATAACCTGTAGCTCTTTAATCAGCAGTTCAACATTAACTTCCTGACCAGCATTAAACAGGTTCATTGCGGCTTCGCCAATGATGACATTCGCTTTTTCGTCGCTGGAAAAATACAAAATATCCTCCTGGGTGATTGCGGTAAGTAACATTAACTGTAGCAAAAAAATTCACAATGCTTAATCAATTCAGCCTATCAATAAGATTATTTTAATTGTCGAACTTCTGTGCGACTGACGCATGTGGAGTCTGGTGACAAATTCCACGCCGTAAATGGAAAATTGTGGCGGGTCTGTTTTTTAATCCTGTTTTTGCCCTCCAGCTCACCCAACCGGGATAAGAGGGCTGGGAAAATCCGCTTTTCACCCTGCGGCACCTTTCAACAAGCGCTCCGCTGTTAAATTTAAATCATTACACATCAATAGTTAAGAACCCGTATTTACAAAACTTCACACCCGAACTTCACTGCTGAAGAAACTTCACAACCCTGCGCTATCGCAAATGTATAGCCTGTGCTATAAAAATTAGCATATGCTATTTATGTTCTCTTTTTAATCACCTCTGGAGATCGCCCGATGGTCCCGATAACTAAAATCACCACTCTCTTACTGAGTGCGCTACTGACAACCCTGATGACAGCCAGCAGCTATGCAGCAGAAAAATTTAAGATAGTGACGACCTTTACCGTGATTGCTGACATGGCAAAGAACGTAGCGGGTGATGCAGCAGAGGTCACCTCCATTACCAAACCCGGTGCTGAAATACACGAATATCAGCCGACGCCCGGCGATATCAAACGGGCGCAGGGCGCGCAATTAATCATGGCGAACGGGCTGAATCTCGAACGCTGGTTTCAGCGTTTTTATCAGCATCTGGACGGGGTGCCGGAAGTCCTGGTCTCCGCAGGGATCAAACCCATGGGCATTGGAGAGGGGCCTTATAATGGAAAACCGAACCCGCACGCCTGGATGTCTCCTGACAATGCGCTGATCTATGTCGATAACATTCGCGATGCGCTGGTGAAATATGACCCGGTTCATGCGGATACCTATCGGCAGAACGCCGCCGTTTATAAGCAAAAAATTACCGCTGCATTGGATCCGTTACGTCAGCAGATTGCCGACATCCCGGAAAATAAACGCTGGATGGTGACCAGCGAAGGCGCCTTCTCTTATCTGGCTCGTGACCTGGGCATGAAAGAGCTCTATCTGTGGCCGATCAATGCTGACCAGCAGGGCACACCGCAGCAGGTGAGAAAAGTCATCGATCAGGTTAAGAAACAGGCTATCCCGGCAGTGTTCAGTGAAAGTACGGTATCGGACAAGCCAGCCCGTCAGGTCGCACGGGAAACAGGGGCGCATTACGGTGGTGTACTTTACGTCGACTCCTTAAGCAATGCGCAGGGACCTGTGCCGACCTATCTTGATTTGCTCAGAGTTACCACAGAGACGCTGGTGCAGGGCATTAAAGCGGGAGAGAAAGCACAATGAGAGACACCATCGTGGTTTCCGATGTCACCGTGACCTATCGGAACGGTCACACTGCGCTGCATAACGCCAGTGTTAGCGTGCCAGGCGGATCCATTGCAGCACTGGTAGGTGTTAATGGATCAGGCAAGTCCACGCTATTCAAGGCGCTGATGGGATTTGTCCGGCTCGCCAGCGGCAGCATCTCTGTGTTGGGTATGCCGACTCAACAGGCGCTGCGGAAAAGCCTTGTAGCTTATGTCCCGCAGTCGGAAGAGGTCGACTGGTCGTTTCCGGTGCTGGTGGAAGATGTAGTGATGATGGGCCGCTACGGTCACATGGGCTTGCTGCGCCGACCTAAACCGCACGACCAGCAGATTGTCAGTGAGGCGCTGGCGCGTGTCGATATGCTGGATTATCGGCATCGCCAGATCGGTGAACTCTCTGGCGGGCAGAAAAAAAGGGTATTTCTGGCGCGTGCCATTGCTCAGCAGGGCAGCATTATCCTGCTTGATGAGCCATTTACCGGCGTAGATGTGCAGACCGAGGCCAGAATCATCAGCCTCCTGGATGAGTTGCGCGACGAAGGCAAAACTATGCTGGTCTCTACCCATAATCTGGGATCGGTCACAGCGTTCTGCGATTACACGGTGATGGTAAAAGGCACCGTTCTGGCAAGCGGTCCGACCCGGACCACTTTTACCGCCGCCAATCTCGAGCGTGCGTTCAGCGGTGTATTGCGGCATGTGATGGTGAAAGGGCTGGACGATCAGATTATCACCGACGATGAGCGGCCTTTTATTGCCCCACGCGCCGCACCTGAAGACGGGAACTGATCATGGAACTGCTACTGGAACCCTTTGGTTATCACTACATGCTCAACGCGATGTGGGTCTCCGCCATGGTGGGCGGCCTCTGCGCGTTTCTCTCCTGTTATCTGATGCTCAAAGGCTGGTCGCTGATTGGTGATGCGCTTTCACACTCTATCGTACCGGGCGTAGCGGGCGCTTACATGCTGGGTCTGCCATTTGCGCTGGGGGCGTTTCTCTCGGGTGGGCTGGCAGCGGGCAGTATGCTATTGCTGAATCAGCGCACGCGCTTAAAAGAAGATGCAATTATCGGCCTGATCTTCTCCTCTTTCTTTGGTCTCGGTCTGTTTATGGTGTCGCTCAATCCGACTGCAGTGAACATTCAGACCATCGTGCTCGGCAATATTCTGGCGATCGCACCCGCCGATATTCTCCAGCTGGCTCTGATTGGCGGGCTGTCGATCATCATTCTGCTGTTTAAGTGGAAAGATCTGATGGTCACCTTTTTTGATGAAAATCATGCACGCGCCATCGGTCTGCGGCCTGAACGCCTGAAAATTCTGTTCTTTACTCTGCTGGCGGTCTCAACCGTGGCGGCGCTGCAAACCGTCGGCGCGTTTCTGGTGATCTGTCTGGTGGTGACGCCCGGCGCGACGGCCTGGCTGCTCACCGACCGCTTTCCACGTCTGCTCATGATTGCTGTCGCCATTGGCAGCATCACCAGTTTTCTCGGTGCGTGGGCAAGTTATTACCTGGATGGCGCAACGGGCGGAATCATCGTGGTGGCGCAGACGTTGCTGTTCCTGCTGGCGTTTGTTTTTGCGCCGAAACATGGCCTGCTTGCTAACCGGCGTCGTGGCCGTCAGCAACCCGAAAAGGAGCCTGGCTGATGTGGATCCTTGAACCTTTCCAGTTTGCGTTTATGAACAGCGCGTTACTGATCGCGCTGGTAGTGGCGATCCCCTGTGCGCTGCTGTCGGTATTTCTGGTGCTGAAAGGCTGGGCGCTGATGGGCGATGCCATGAGCCATGCGGTATTCCCTGGCATTGTGCTCGCCTGGATGGTGGGACTGCCGCTTGCGGTGGGTGCGTTTGTTGCGGGACTCTTCTGCGCAGTTGCCAGTGGCTTTTTGCAGGACAACAGCCGTATTAAACAGGACACCGTACTGGGCATCGTGTTCTCCGGCATGTTCGCGGTGGGGCTGATCCTCTACATCGCCGTGAAACCTGAAGTGCACCTCGATCACATTCTGTTTGGCGACATGCTGGGCATTACCGGCGCGGACATTATTCAGACATCCTTAATCGCAGCGATAATTGTGTTGGTGATTGCGGTGAAGTGGCGTGATTTTATGCTGTTCAGTTTTGATCCGCAGCAGGCGCAGGTCTCTGGCTTACCCGCACGTTTACTGCATTACGGGCTGCTCTGTATGGTTTCGCTGACTATTGTCGCGACCCTGAAAGCGGTGGGGATTATCCTGTCAATTTCTCTGCTAATTGCGCCTGGCGCTATCGCGGTGCTGCTTACCCGACGTTTTTCACATGCGCTGCTGGTGGCGGTCCTGGTATCGGTGCTGGTGTCGTTAAGCGGAGTTTATCTCTCGTTCTTTATCGACAGCGCGCCTGCGCCGACCATCGTTGTACTGTTTGCGCTGGTATTTGTTGTTGCAATGGTAATTTCGGGACGGAAAACCTGTCGGCTGGAGCGTCTTAAACTTCGCGAAAGCGGCAGGTCTGGGTGAGGTGATGACCAATATGAAAGCGGTGAGCTGGAGTCGATGAAATCGCAGACCACAGAGCAGGTGGGCTTACCCATGCGCTTTTTCTTCCTGCATTTCATTGACTTTAAAAGTGAAATTCGCTTAACGCTGGATGCAGTGCTGATGTCCACTTTGTACCAGAAGCGGACATTCATTAGCTCTTTTATTATAACTTGACGCACAATTTCAGCGGTTTTCTTGTCGCAGTTGGTTGTGTTGATCGAGTTCATAATCGATAAACGCACCGATCATAGCCCGGTAGACCTTTTCGATAATCACTGTGGGAAGTCCTGCTTCAGTCGCCTGTTTACTTACCTTATCGATTACCTGCTGGACGCGGTCTGGAGCACGCACGGCTGAATGGTCACTTTTGAAAGCTGCTGCAGCTTTAACACACTGGCTGCGTTGCGCGATCATTTTAACCAGTTCACTGTCAATCTGATCGATACGGTTCCTAACATCCTCAATTGACGAAAAATTCATTGCAATCCACCTGACTAGTACATGAGTGTGATAGGTTACATAAATCTTCGATTCAAAACAGTTTTAAATTTCTAAAGTCTGTCTGAAAGAACGATAAACGAAAGAATTCAATCAAGAATATGTGGTTATTGAGAGTGCGATAAAAGAGATAGAACGAATGACTGCTCCTCGCTCATAGCGGACCTTATGCGCGCATCCGCTTCCTCACAGGCGCTGACCTTCTCAGAGCACGAAACCATCACAACTTCCTCTGCGCACTGTTTTTTGTACTCTCCCATCAACATTGTTTCGCCTGTAACGTTCAGGACAACCCCATAGTCCATTACGACCGCTGCTCCGCATGTTCATTGACCTCTCCTCTCCTGATGCCTTTATCCGGTAAACGGACGCAGGAGATAAGGAAAGGAATCGCTCTGTTTTATGTGGCGCTCATGTTTTTTCTCTGCCGTGCCGATAGTGAAGGAAATAATCTATCTCGCCCGGGAGCCCACATGAAAGTCTCAACCCGAATTGCCGGGGGCTTCGGCCTCATCGTGCTGCTGCTGGCCGTCTGCGCCGGTGTGGCCATCAACGCCATGAACCATGCCCGGGACGGCATGAACGACATGCTGGACGTCAAAATGAAAAAGTACCAGCTTGCGCTTGATATGCGGGGCAGCGTGCGGGACATCTCCATCGCGGTACGCAACCTGGCGCTGCTGACCGACCCGGATGAAATGAGGCCGGAGTGGGAGCGCGTGCAGAAGCAGAAGCAGCTGTTCATTAAAAACCGCGAAGCACTCGCCCGGCTGATGCAAATCGATTCTACTGCGGCGGGTCGTGAGGCCTTTCGCAAGATTACTGAAAGAGAAGGGCCCGCCATGGCCGGCTTTGAACAGGCGGGACGGCTTGGCCTGCAGAACCGGCAGGAAGAGACAATTACGTACCTGATGAAAGTCTCCCGCCCGACACAGCGGGCGCTGCAGGAGGCGCTGAATAACATGACGGACGTTCAGATGCAGAACGCCCGTAATGCCGTTGAAAAAAACAGCGAAGGGATCAGCCTGGCCAGAGCTTTGCTTGGGGGGCTGGTTCTGTTATCGGTCCTGCTGGCCGCCGGCACCGGCTTTATAACCGTGCGGGTACTGATGCGCCAGCTTGGCGGCGAGCCCGCGCAGGCACAAACGCTGGCAGCGGCGATTGCTGGCGGCGACCTGACGACTCAGGTCCTGTTACGTTCCGGTGATAACGCCAGCATGCTGGCATCCCTGGCCCTGATGCAGACCCGGCTCGCCGCTCTGGTGTCTCAGATTAAGGACGCCTCAGCGTCCGTCGCGCTGGCATCTGACGAAATTGCCCAGGGCAATAACGAGCTGTCGGCCCGTACCGAGCAGCAGGCCGCAGCCCTGCAGGAAACGGCTGCGAGTATGGAGGAGCTGACCGCGACGGTAAGGAGTAATACCGCAGGCGCCACCCACGCGGCGGGATCGGCCCGTGAAACCGCGGCGCTCGTCCGGAACGGCGAAGAAAACGTTCATAAGATGACGAAAACAATGGCCGACATATCCCTGAGTGCCTCGAAGGTGCGGGATATTACCGGAACCATTGAAAGCATCGCCTTTCAGACCAACATCCTGGCGCTGAACGCGGCCGTTGAGGCGGCGCGCGCCGGGGAGCAGGGTCGGGGGTTTGCCGTGGTGGCCAGCGAGGTGCGGAATCTCGCGCAGCGCAGCGCGACGGCGGCCCGGGACATCAAGGGGCTGATTGAGAATGCGGTAACGCTGGTTGAGGCGGGCGTTGTGGTAGCCGACGGCACCACGGCAAACATCATGAGCGTGACCGGAAAGGTCAGCGAGCTGGCTGAGGCGATGGATGAGATCGCCCTGGCTTCGAACGAACAGATGCAGGGGATTTCTCAGGTTACGGTGGCAGTAGGCCAGATGGACGGGGTTACCCAAAGCAACGCCGCCCTGGTAGAGGAGTCAACGACTGCCTCCCAGTCTCTGGCAGAGCAGGTCCATGCTCTGCGGGGGATGGTGGATACCTTCCGCGTCTGAGGACACATAAACCCTCATATCATACCGGCGCGGGCAGGGGCTGCCTGTCCGTTTGCCGCACGATTTCATGCTCACTCGCCGCTGACAGGAAGCAGAAGAGGGGCCGGGCCAGAAGCGGTCATGGATGACCCCACAGCGCATGCATTAACGGAAGAAATGAATCTCACCGGCCCTGACCGCGCCGGAGGGAAGGGCGCCACCGGGCAATGCCGGTTTTATCCCGGCCGGTCAGCATTACCCTCCGGAGTTTATACGCCCCTTCTTGCGGTAAGTTCATTCATAAATTATGTTTCATTATCAGGCTTTATGAGGGTATGAATACCTTGGATAACAAAACCGGCAGCTCAGTGCCATCTTACAGACGTAATTCGCTGGGCCGGACCATGGCTTTTTTTCTGCTGATAACCGTACTGGCCGTCGTGGGCGTCAATATATGGACGCTGTGGAGCTCCTGGCAGCACAATCAGAAGTTACGCGAGGACGATGCCCGCAACCTGTCAGTTTCGCTGGCAAAACAGGCGGAAGACGCCTTCCTTCAGGTGGACATTACGCTGGCTGACGCGGTCAGGCAGCTCACCCTTAACGGACTTCCCTATGCGGCAACGCCCGCCTTTGCTCTTCTGCTGAAAGAGCAGCAGGGGAAGCTGCGTCAGCTGCACGGCCTGTTTATTTATGACGCGCAGGGTAAGTGGATAGCCACCTCAGGTAATTACACCCCTGCAAAAGGGAACAATGCCGACAGAGAGTATTTTGCCTGGCACCGCACACACACCGGGACCGGCGTGCACGTCGGCCGCGTCATCCGCAGCCGCTCGACGGGCGACCTGGTCATTCCCGTATCGGTGCGGCTGAATGATGAGGCGGGCCGGTTCGCCGGCATCGCGCTGGCTACGGTAAAGGTGGACTACTTCCGGCAGTTCTACAGCTACTATACGCTGGGTGAACGCGACGTCCTGGCGCTGATACTGGCTGACACCTCCGTGTTGTATATCCGGCCTCTGCCGGAAACGGCCATTAACCGCAGCCTTTCCTCCAGCCCGCTTTTCACAACGGTCCTGAAAACGTCAGCCAGCGGCAGCGCAACGTGGCGTTCCACGCTGGACGGTGTCGAGCGGGTATATGGCTACGCCCGCCTTGAACAGTATCCCCTGATAGTTACGGCGGGATATGACCGTGATGCCATCAGGACGGCGTGGCTGTCCGCCAACGCTGCCGACGTTGTGCTGAACCTGGTGTTGCTTGTGATGATTACCGGCATGGGAATGTTTGTGCTCAGGCAGGTAAAGGCTAACGTCAGAAACCAGCTTGAACTTACGCAGGTCAGGGACGAGCTGACCACCATCAACCACACGCTGCAATCCCTGGCGCTGATTGACGGACTGACCGGGCTGGCCAACCGCCGTCAGTTTGACGTGATGCTGGAAAAGGCCGTGCAGCGCTCGTATACGTCAGGCGAACCTGTATCCCTGATTATGTTTGATATTGATTTCTTCAAGCGTTACAACGACACCTACGGACACGTGGGGGGCGATGCGTGCCTGCTAAAGGTGGGCGCCATTCTGAAGGGGCTCACTCACCGCACTGGCGACGTGGTGGCACGCTACGGCGGCGAGGAATTTGCCATTATTCTGCCTTTCACCGGCAAAGCCGATGCAGAAAAAGTGGCCCGGCGGGCGGCAGAGGCCGTTATGAGTGCCGGAATAGTTCATGAAAGCTCCGGGCTTCCTGAAGGGGTCGTTACCCTCAGCGCCGGTTACTGCGCCCTGATTTCTGACGGTCAGGCGGACCAGGCTGACCGTCTGAAGCAGCAGGCTGACAGGGCGCTTTACGAGGCGAAACGCAACGGCCGCAACCGCGTTCAGGGCATGAGTTAAAATAGTTTTTCCTGCCCGGGGTCAGGAATATTTGTGGCCGTTTATTGTGACAGCATGTCAGTTACTGCTGATTCTGTAAGCATATTTATCGCCGGTATATGCGCTGCTGACACAGAGCTGACGGCCGCTTAAGACGATGTCCGCTTTGTGCCATAAGCGGACATTATGGCTAAAGCTGATAATCTATTGAGTCAGGTTGTGAAGAGAAAAAGCAATGAGCAACATTCCGCCAGCAATATTGACGTACTTTTTGAGTACCAGGGGGTTAGTTTTTTTTACTGAAAAGATCAACATCTGACTGACTGCGAAAAGCCAGAGGCTCATAACCACTACATGTACTGATGCCAGCATTAGGTAGTTGAAAACATCTCCCTTTATCCCTGCGAACTGTGAAACAACTGTCAGATAAAAAAGGATGGCTTTAGGGTTCAATACATTTGCCAGCCAGGCCTGTTTTAATGTCACACAATGCTTTATATCCGCAAATCCGCCAGAATTAGCCTTTATACCGCTCAGGATGAGCATCACTCCTAACCACAGCAGATACGCAGTTCCGAAAACTTTCAACAAGGCAAAAGTTTCTGGAGAAGAGACGAGCACAGCAGTGATGCCAAGCCCTATGAGAACCGCATGGGTATAGATGCCCAGAGCTGTCCCGGCAAGCGTTCTGAAGAGTCCTCTGTGGCCCCCTTCAAGAGCACTGTTCATAACAAGGGTGAAACTGGCTCCGGGGGATAGTGCAACAGGGAGCAGTGCTGGCATAAAGCCCAAAATATTCATATCCATAGGTTTTGGATAGTAATTGACGCTGTTTTTGATTACCAGTACGTGAGCATCAGGGATGTGAAGTTCATCATGCTCAAAACATAGCCACCATGATTAGAATGTTCGCTTCTCGCTCACAGCAGACTTTGCTTCCAGGTCAGTCCGCGTAGTGCCAAAAATTGCCAGCTGGCTGTTCAGGGTTGTCTGCAGGGTGATCCCCAGACCTGCGGCAAAACGATTACGTAATCGATCATGCTTTTCATCCCGGTCAGTCTGCCTGCTCCAGCGGCAGGAATGTGTCAGCAAAAATGTCGGGCTGGTAACCAGAGGCAGCAAAGAGGTGCTCACGTGACTCATCAATCGCCGCACGCAGTCGCGTGCTGTCTACGCCAAGCACTTTACCATTCTGTTTAACGATGCGTCCGCCGATCATGACGGTGTCGATGTTGCTGCGCTCGGCGGCATGAACCACCGTGCCAAAGGCATTACATGACGGATAAAGATTGAGATCACTGGCGCTAATCAGCACCAGGTCGGCTTGTTTGCCGGGCGTCAGGCTGCCCACTTTGTCCTGCAGCCCTGCACAGGCAGCGCCATCAAGTGTTGCGGCTTTAAGGAGTCGCGCCGCCGGAAGCGTTTTCAGCGCATGTTCAGAATCGCAGCACTGCTGCTGATGCATGCCCATCACGCGCTGCAGATAAAAGGCGACACGCATCTCCATAAACATATCGGTGCTGTAGGACGTTTCATTGTCTACGCTCAGGCCAGGATTGATGCCATGACGCTGCGCGGCCTCAATGGCGAACATTCCGCTTTCGATGCCATAGTGAGAATCTGAGCGTGGGCAGACGTTCACCCGGACACCGGCCTCCCGCAATATTTTCCATCCTGCGTCGGGGAGCGCCGTGCAGTGATTGAAAATATTGTCCGGCCCCAGCAGCCCCTGCTGATGCAGCGACGCAAGTTCAGACCCCATCTCAGCGCCAAAAAACTCAGTGACAATCGACAGTCCCAGCCTGCGGGCCTCGGCCCACAACGCGGGATCCAGCTGGGCCATAACGGCGAGAGAGACCAGGCTTTCAGGGTTGTCGGTGAAATACTTATCCTGCAGACGCTGCCAGTTTCCCGGCCAGTGCGCTTTATCCCACTCGCCAGCTACCGGTGCGCCGGAAGCATGAATGGCACGAATGCCGGTATCAAGCAGGGCCTCGACGGCGGCATCGGAATGTGCTGCGGTTCGGCTGTTGTGCGAGTTATCGATCATCGTGGTGATGCCCGCGTCAATAGCGCCGAGCGCAGTCAGCAGGTTGCCAACATAGATATCTGCAGGGCGGTAATATTTAGCGAAGGAGAAGTGCGTGGCATTGCTGTAGTCGTCCAGACAGGTGGCGTTTGGGTTAATGCGACGCAACTGTCCTTCCCATGCGTGACGATGAGAATCAACCATTCCCGGCATGGCGATCATGTTGGTGGCATCAATGACATACGCACCCGGCACATCAAGGTTGTGGCCCACGGCGCTAATCGTTGAGCCGTTAATGAGAATATCGCCGCGCTCAATGTTACCGACGTTCCCGTCCATGCTCAGTATCGTCGCGCCACGAATCAACGTAGCTTGTGAAGTGACATTCTGATTGTTAACAATATTTCTGATGTAACCGGTCATTAAGCCTGCCTCTTTCCTGAACAATAGGGAAACGATACGCCCCGCTATTAACCAGAAAAAGATGCTTAAAGCGTTTTCATAATTCATAATTCGCGAATAATCAGACCCGCTTTTACTCAGGAACAGGACGATGGATAGGATTCAGGCTATGCAGGTTTTTACGCGGGTTGCTGAAGCCGGGAGTTTTGTACGCGCGGCAGAAACACTGTCACTGCCTTCTTCAACCATTACCAGCACGATAAAAAACCTGGAGAAATACCTGCAGGTGCGTCTGCTGAACCGCACAACAAGGCGTGTCAGCCTGACTCCTGAAGGATTGCAGTATCTGGCGCAATGCCGGGAGATTCTGTCGCTGATTGAACATAGTGAGTCAAGCCTGACTGATTCCCTTAGACGTCCTCAGGGGCGGCTGCGGGTTGATATGCCTGGTGGAATCGCCCATTTCATCGTCATGCCCAACCTGAAAGACTTTTACCGGCTCTACCCGGATATTTACCTGATGATTGGCGTGAGCGATCGGCAGGTCGATCTTGTTCAGGAAGGCGTGGATTGCGTCATACGAACCGGTGAACTAACTGACTCCACACTGGTTGCGCGTCCGCTTGGCCGGTTTCGCTGGGTGACCTGTGCCTCGCCAGACTATCTCAGGGCGTTCGGTGTCCCTGAGACGCCGGAAGCATTGTCACAGCATCGGGCAATTCATTACTTTTCCGGTTCGGGAAGACGCACTAATGAACTGCGTTTTACACGAGGAAACGAAGCGTTCTCCGTTCCGGTAGAAGGGAATGCAGCCGTTAACGAAACGGGACTCTATATCAGACTGTGTCTTGAGGGTTTTGGGCTGGCGCAGCTTGCTGAAAATGTGATTTCGGAGAGTCTCCGGCAAGGCAAACTGATCGAGGTTCTGGCGGACTGGCAGCCACGCTCTGTGCCGGTGACGATGCTCTATCCGCATAAGCGTTTTCTCTCTCCCGCCGTGCGCGCTTTTGCTGACTGGGTCGCCGGACTTTTTCACGAAGGCGCAGGTGAGAAGCGGTCTTCCCGGTAAAAAACGGCTCCGGTAACAGGAAGACTCTTCATAACGACAATTAATAGCATCCTCAGCAGAGGAGCCGGTCGTTTCCCCTGCCTGTGTGAGCGAATTCAACCCGGCTGCTGCACAGGTTCCAGGTGAACATTTCGTCCGGCAGCCATTCCGGTGCAGGCACCTGCGACTGCAATTGCTGCGGTCATCATTAAAGGCACCGTCCAGCCTCCGGATACCTCCTGTACTTTGCCCAGCAACAGCGGCCCCATCGCCGCCATCAGATAACCGACACTCTGCGCCATGCCTGACAGCGCGGCAGCATCACCGGCGTTTTTTGTACGCAGCACGATGAAGGTCAGGCCCAGCATCATACTGGCACCTGAGCCGAAGCCGAGAAGTGCAGCCCAAAGCATCGCCAGATTCGGCAAACACAGGATGCCGATAAAGGACACCGCGGTTAACAGGCTGACGCCAGCAGCAGCTAATTTCTGATCGTTAAGACGACGCAGCGTGGCGGCCAGAATCAGGCCGGGAATGGCGGTGGTTAGCTGAAGGATGCCATGTACCTCACCGGCCTGAGCTGAGGAGAGTCCACTGTCCGTTAGAATGGCTGGCAGCCAGCCGACAGCAATATAAAACGGCATCGCATTCAGGCCCATAAACAGGGTGACCTGCCATGCCAGAGGCGAGTGCCAGACCGCGATGGTCGCCACTTTTTTCTCACCCGCTGCTGGCAGCTGATGCTTCTTCTTTAACTGTGGCAACCATAATAGCAACGCAAGCAGCGGTGAAATACTCAGCATGGCTAATGCGATGTGCCAGCCCCAGCCCTGCGTCAGAGGAATGACAATGGCTGAACCAATAGCACCAGCCGCGCCCATGGTGATGGAATATGCACCCGTCACAGAAGCCACATTGCCAGAAAAGTCACGCTTGATAAGGCCAGGCAGCAGGACATTGCCGAGGGCAATCCCGATACCGATCAATATTGTTCCGCCATATAGCGCCCAGACAGTGCCTGTGGAACGAAGCAGGATGCCCGCTGAAATGACGGCCAGTGCACCAAAAAGAGTGCGTTCCAGACCGTACCTTCTGGAAATCGATGCGCTCAGCGGTGAAAAGGCGGCAAAGGCCAGTAAAGGCAGCGAGTTAAGCAGCCCAACGGCAGTAATACTTAACCTGAAATCATGGCGAATCGACTCTAAAACGGGTGCGATAGCGGTAAAAGGAACACGCAGGTTGATGGCTATAAAAAGGATGCCGGTCACAAGTATGATTGAAGACCACTTGTTGGTAGTAGGGGACATAAACTTTGCTTTCTCTGGTAAAAAGAAAGACTTTAAAGTACGCGTAAGTTACAGAATATAGATAACCTGACAACATATAACTAAATCATGCCAGCTAATAAAAAACCGGTGACCTCACCGGATGAATTTAATGCCGATGCTTTCAGTCAGCCTGCACTTGCTTTGCATGTATCATCGTCAGGTGAGTATGCAGGTCACAGTCCGCACGCTCACCGTAAGGGGCAACTTATTCTCTCATTGCGCGGTGCAGTGAGCTGTGAGGTTGAGGGTGCGCTGTGGCTTGTTCCACCAGGACATGCTGTCTGGGTTCCGGGTGAAATCCCCCATAGTTGCCGGGTCACGAAGAATGCAGATACCTGCTTTCTGTTTATCGAACCCGGCGCGGCGGCGATGCCGGAAATCTGCTGTACCCTGGCGATTACTCCCTTGGTTCGCGAGCTTGTTCTGTATCTGGCAGAGCAGGGACAGGCTTATTCTCCTGACAGTAAAACCGCCAGGCTCGCAGCGGCGCTGCTGGAGCATATTCCGGATGTGCCGGTTGAAGCGCTTCATCTTCCCGTGTCCGATCATCCTAAAATACGGAATATGGCTGAGACATTTTTTAATGATCCGGGTGACAGGCGAACGTTAAAGCAGTGGGCTAGTCATCTGGTCACCAGCGAACGATCTCTGGCCAGGCTGATAAAAGAGGCGACAGGAATGAGCTTTGGTCGCTGGCGCCAGCAATTGCATTTGATGATTGCCCTGAGCCATCTGGCTGAAGGTCAGTCCGTGCAGCGCGTAGCCGGAACGCTGGGATATGATTCGGTCAGCGCGTTTATTACGATGTTCAGAAAAGCGCTGGGTAAATCGCCGACGCAATATTTTTCCTCTCTAAACTAATGCAAAACAATACAAACCGAATATTTATAACCAACGTCAGCATCCGCTTTTCGCTCAAAGCGGACCTCAGCTCCGTTAGCTTGTCCGCTTTGTGCCAGGAGCGGTCGGCAGCAAAGCTACCGGGATTTATATTTGGATCAGCAGACTACAGGTGGCTTCCAGGCCTCGTGGTATTCAATAAATTTAAAAATTTCATTTATTGATTCCTTGTCAGGATTATTTAATTCACTCAAATGATCTCCCCTCCCAGTGATCATTGATAAACCATGTTGTTGTGCTGTCTCAGACATAGATGTGTAGTAAGGGTCGCTAGCGCCCGCCCAAAGCAGAATGGGCGTCTTATAAGGGAATAAGCTTTCTTTTTTTTCAGAGTACTTTCTTAATTCATTGAAAAAGCATCTTGCACTTTCTTGGTCGTCCAGCGAAAGCCCGGAAGTAAGCTGTGGTGCTGTGCTTCTTGCATAAGACATAAACATATCGAAACTAAGTTTACCTTCTGGTGTTTCGGGAAGGCCATTTCTGAAGTCCCATCCGCCTAAAACAACAGAGTTAAGACGTTCAGAGTAGTGGTTCAGCAGGCCTAATGCTGCCCATGCGCCAGAGGAATAACCTATAACATGCGCTTTTTCATAACCCAGTTCATCCATAATTTTAATAATGGAAAGTGCCTGATTTGGTTGTGTATATAATTTCTGCAATTGCGGCTTTTCACTTACACCGTGGCCTAAAAGGTCCGGACAAACAACATGAAAAAATGGACTAAAAAAGGCGCTAAATCCATTGTTTACCCATGATTCCCCGCTCATCAGAAGACCGTGAAGCATTATAATTAGTGGCCCTTTTCCTTCAGAAGCATATGACAACCGAGGTATTCCAGACGTAAGTAGCATATATGTCCCTTTAACTTTAGTTTGGACAGAAAGCATACACGCCTCCTCACAAGCTGCTCAATGGATAATGTTATGGCCTTCCGCTTCTCGCTCGTAGCGAACATTGTTTGTCGCATATGTTCGCTTTGTGCCAGAAGCGGTCTTTATTTTGACTCATCAATGCAGATAGTAGCGTTCAGTTGTGTTAAAAAATTGTTTCAAGACAGCTATATTCAGTACCTGATGGAGCAGAAATGAGAACGCAAAAACGATGCATGGGCTATGTGGCCATCGTAGTCGACGACTATGACCGCGCAATTGAGTATTACACAGACAAGCTGGGCTTTACGCTGGTTGAAGACACACCGCAACCCGGTAAGCGCTGGGTCGTTGTAACGCCGAATCCGGAAAGCGACTGCAATCTTCTCCTGGCCCGTGCTTCAAACGAGCGACAGGAAGGCTTCATTGGCAACCAGTGCGGCGGGCGGGTATTCCTGTTCCTGCAGACTGACGACTTCTGGCGCGACTATAACGCCATGAAAGCGAAGGGCGTCCACTTCTGTCAGGAGCCGCGAGAGGAGGAGTACGGGATGGTCGTTGTGTTTGAGGACATCTACGGCAACCGTTGGGATCTTTACCAGAACAAGCAAAATTAAATCACTGAGGGTCAGGTTAACCATACGCAATCGGCCCCAATATTACATACGCTTTTTGCTCAAAGCGGACGGGCATGCCTCAACAGCTTAGCATTGCTTTTACCAGGCAAGCCGCGCAGCGCTGCGACAGTAGAATGTAATAGTTACAGTATACTAGTGCGATTTAATAACAGGTGCGGATTAGGCCGGCGAACCGGCCTGAGGCATTATCAGATGGCGCAATAAACGCGCGCTTCACGTGGCGTGTAGATACCAAACGTCACCACGCTCAGTAAGCCATTAACAAACGTCTGCTGCACTTCA
>Ga0308171_1000824_pt1 | contig 52583 bp, 39 predicted proteins | sample PhyGR1_FD_202135 | JGI IMG/M metagenome (GOLD analysis project Ga0308171, IMG submission 202135) | Phyllosphere microbial communities from UC Gill Tract Community Farm, Albany, California, United States - DLSLSG.R1 | ecosystem: Host-associated > Plants > Phyllosphere > Unclassified | place: USA... | reverse complement strand
TCGTCGATGCCGATCACCCCGATATCGAAGCCTATATCGACTGGAAGGTGAACGAAGAGCAGAAGGTTGCCGCCCTCGTCACCGGTTCCAAGATCGTCGCCAAGCATCTCAAGGCCATCATGAAGGCCTGCCTCAACTGCGAAGGCGATAACGGCGATTGCTTCGATCCTTCCAAGAACCCGGCCCTCAAGCGCGAAATCCGTGCTGCCAAGAAGGATCAGGTTCCGGAAAACTACATCAAGCGCGTCATCCAGTTCGCCCAGCAGGGTTACAAGGATATCGAGTTCAAGACCTATGATACGGACTGGGATTCGGAAGCCTATCTCACGGTCTCCGGCCAGAACTCCAACAACTCTGTTTCGTTGAAGGACGACTTCCTGCGCGCTGTCGAAAGCGACGGCGACTGGAACCTGACCGCCCGCCGCGACGGCAGAGTGATGAAGACGCTGAAGGCGCGCGACCTGTGGGAAAAGATCTCGCATGCCGCCTGGGCCTCTGCCGATCCGGGTCTGCACTTCAACACCACCATGAACGACTGGCACACCTCGCCAGCCGCCGGTTCCATCCGCGCATCCAACCCATGCTCGGAATACATGTTCCTGGACGATACGGCCTGCAACCTTGCCTCGCTGAACCTCCTCCAGTTCAAGGACGCGGCGACCAAGAAGATCAACATTGCCGATTACGAACATGCGGTGCGCCTGTGGACTGTCGTTCTCGAAGTCTCGGTGATGATGGCACAGTTCCCATCGCGCCAGATCGCAGAACGATCCTACGAGTACCGGACGCTCGGCCTCGGCTACGCCAATATCGGCGGTCTGCTGATGTCTTCGGGCATTCCTTATGACAGCGATGAAGGTCGTGCGATTGCAGGTGCCTTGACCGCGATCATGACCGGTGTGTCCTACGCGACGTCTGCTGAAATGGCAGGCGAGCTTGGCCCCTTCCCGGGCTTTGCGCCGAACCGCGACAACATGCTGCGCGTCATCCGCAACCACCGCCGTGCCGCCCAGGGTCTTGCCTATGGTTACGAAGGCCTGTCGGTAAACCCGGTTCCGCTCATCCATGCCGATTGCACCGATCAGGACCTGATCAAGCACGCCGTTGCGGCCTGGGACAAGGCGCTGGAACTTGGCGAGCAGAACGGCTACCGCAACGCCCAGACCACCGTTATCGCGCCGACCGGCACGATCGGCCTCGTGATGGATTGCGACACCACCGGTATCGAGCCTGACTTTGCTCTGGTGAAGTTCAAGAAGCTTGCCGGCGGCGGCTACTTCAAGATCATCAACCGTGCGGTTCCGGAATCGCTGCGTTCGCTCGGCTACTCCGAAAGCCAGATTGCCGAGATCGAAGCTTACGCTGTCGGCCACGGCAACCTGAACCAGGCGCCTGGCATCAACCCCGGCTCGCTGAAGGCCAAGGGCTTCACCGATGAGAAGATCGACGCCGTCAATGGCGCGCTGAAAAGCGCCTTCGACATCAAGTTCGTCTTCAACCAGTGGACGCTCGGCGCGGACTTCCTGAAGGACACGCTGAAGGTTTCCGACGAGCAGCTTTCCGACATCAGCTTCAACCTTTTGGAGCATCTCGGCTTCTCGAAGAAGGACATCGAAGCGGCAAATGTTCACGTCTGCGGTGCGATGACGCTGGAAGGCGCGCCGTTCCTCAAGGACGAGCATCTGTCCGTCTTCGATTGCGCCAACCCCTGCGGCAAGATCGGCAAGCGTTATCTCTCGGTCGAATCCCACATCCGCATGATGGCGGCGGCACAGCCCTTCATCTCGGGTGCGATCTCCAAGACGATCAACATGCCGAACGATGCGACGGTGGAAGATTGCGGTGCAGCCTACATGCTGTCCTGGAAGCTGGCACTGAAGGCAAACGCCCTTTACCGCGATGGCTCGAAGCTTTCCCAGCCGCTCAATGCTTCGCTGGTGGAAGATGAGGACGACGAGGACGCCATGGAAGAGCTTCTGGCTCAGCCACAGGCAGCCCAGGCCGTCACCATCACCGAAAAGATCGTCGAGCGCATCATCGAGCGTGTCGTCCGCAGCCAGGAAAAGCTGCCGACCCGCCGTAAGGGCTACACCCAGAAAGCCAAGATCGGTGGTCACACCATCTTCCTTCGCACCGGCGAATATGACGACGGCCGTCTTGGCGAAATCTTCCTTGATATGAACAAGGAAGGCTCGGCACTGCGCGCCTTCATCAACAACTTCGCGATTTCCGTGTCGCTCGGCCTGCAATATGGCGTGCCGCTGGAAGAATATGTCGACGCCTTCACCTTCACCAAGTTCGAGCCTGCCGGCATGGTCACGGGCAACGACGCGATCAAGAACGCCACGTCGATCCTCGACTACGTGTTCCGCGAACTCGCCATCTCCTATCTTGGCCGCCACGATCTGGCCCATGTCGATACGTCGGACTTCTCCAACACCGCACTTGGTCGCGGCGTGTCCGAAGGCAAGGCAGATGTCGTCTCCAAGGGCCTGACCCGCGGCTACAAGCCAACGCTCGTTTCCAACAATGGAAGCGAACGCGGCTCGGCGGAAATCAAGGGTTCGGCAACGGCAGCCCCTGCCCGCGCCTCGGCCAATGTGACAGCCATTTCCGGCAACGCAGCCCGCAAGCTGGAGGCAACCGTTTCAGTCGCCACTTCGGACGTCGTCGCCTTCAAGCGCGACTATGAGGAACGCGCCCGCGAACTGGCCGAAGAGGTTGCAGAAGAAGTGGTCGAAACCGAACAGAGCGCCACCGCCCTCTTCTCGGACAAGGCGGCAGCGGATGCCGCCACTGCCAAGGCCGACGCCAAGAAGGTGGAAAACGAACGCCGCATGCGCTCAATCGCCCAAGGCTATACGGGCAACATGTGCTCCGAATGCCAGAACTTCACGATGGTCCGGAATGGGACTTGCGAGAAGTGCGACACGTGCGGTGCGACGAGCGGTTGCAGCTGATGACTGGATTGCCCCATGGATGACCCCCACTGAAAAGTCATAAAGTGGGGGTCTGGAGTCAGAAAAGTACCAACTGCTGAGTCATAAAACGACAGCAGAATTTCAGATTTCACTCCACAACATTCAAAACAATAGGTTTTCCAGACACTTAGTTGTCTGGAAAATACACTACAGAACAAACAGTGAAACAAACGCTAGAGTTGGAACCAGGCTACCAAATTCACGCGTAACCATGAGGTCTCCCAGTCATGAACATGCATGTGAATTCCATTGAAGCATTCCTCGAAGCACTCCGGCAGGAACTCGAGGTTCCGGATCACCGCTACGAGCAGGCTGAGCGGAGTTACACCTCGCTTGGCGATTGGCTGCATCGGGCGTCGAGTACGGTTCGACAGTATGACCCCCAGGTCTATTGCCAAGGCTCTTTCCGTCTCGGGACCGCGATCCGCCCCCACACTGAAGCGGAAGAGTACGATGTAGACTCCGTTGTTGAACTGCGCTTGCTGACAAAACGCGATAAGACGCAGCACGAACTCAAGGTCATGCTCGGAGCCGAGATAAAGGCGTACCACGATGCCATGGGCATGCTGAAACCAGTTCGCGAGGGTAATCGCTGCTGGATCCTTGATTATGCCGAAGGTGCCCAGTTCCACATGGACATCGTTCCCGCGGTTCCGAATCCGAACGAGCAAATAAGCCTTCTGAATTCGATGTATCTCGATAGCCGGTGGGCATCTACGGCGATCTCGATCACGGACAGACGGGAGCCGAACTACAGGATTCTGACCGATGGCTGGCCGCGATCGAACCCGAAAGGCTATGCCAACTGGTTCGCGTCGAGGCAGGCTGAAGTATTCGAGCGCCGTCAGCGTGTAGCTCTCGACTCCCTCAGGAAGCAGGGGCTCGTAACAGCGAGCGTAGAGCGCCTTCCCGCGTTCAAGGTGAAAACTCCCCTGCAGTCGGCAATCATGATCCTTAAGAGACATCGCGACAATATGTTCGCGCGCGAACTAGATATGCGTCCGATCTCCGTGATCATCACCACGCTTGCGGCGCACGCCTACAACAACCAGGACACCATTACCGGAGCACTCTTCGCCGCTCTGAACGACATGGACAAGTTCATCGTTCAGCAACGCGGCATGTGGATCGTAGCCAACCCCACCGACGCCTTGGAGAACTTTGCCGACAAATGGAACCGCGATCCGAAGAAGAAGGCTGCGTTCGATGCTTGGTTACGCCAGGCAAGAACCGATTTCTACGCCGCAGCACAAGCTGGCACGTTCAAGGACATGGCCGACGCGCTCAACCCTCGCATGGGTTACGCGCTGTCGATGCGGGCAATGGATAGGCTTACCGGCGGTTCTCGTCTGTTGCGGGCCGCCACCGGAGCATCGGCGGCGGCTGCAGGCACGGTTGCGGCACCGAGTTTTGCGAATGCCGAGCGTCGTCCTTCAAAGCCTCAGGGCTATGCATGATCTGGTGGTGGCTCGATCAGAATAGGGCGAAAGCTGAAAAGGCAGCTTTCGTAGCCCTCCAGGAAGAACATGATTGGCTGGCAAGCGTGCGCACGAGGCACCTCGCCGATTTCCAGCTCTGTGTGGACGTCGAGGTCACACACGCTGGGGAAACGTTCAAGCTGGCCGTAATCTACCCGGGCACGTTCCCAGACACACCACCCGTCGTGATGCCCTACGGCGATAAGCGGTTGTCCTCCCATCAGTATGGCCCCGGTGGTGAACTTTGCTTGCAATGGCGGCCGGACAACTGGGATCCCTCGGTTACCGGTGCGATGATGCTCGAGAGCGCCTACGGCCTAATTGCTGGCGAGCGACCGTCCGACGGTACGTCTGGTGCGGTCCCGTCGGAGCATCGCTCGACGCTTGCGGGAGAGCTGCGGTTCGAGACCTGGCGACTGATGGTTCCGGAAGGTGCCTGGCGATCGCTCGATCGCCAGCTCCCGGAAGCTATTCTTCAGATCGCGGTCACGATGACCGTCCGTAGAACACAGAGGGTAGCTCACTTGACCGCCATCGGCGCGACGGGTAACGAGATCTGGAAAACACCGAGGCCCGCTCCCGATGCCCCAGGGGAGCGTGTCGGATATCTGATCCGGACCGCCCAGAACATGGATTCGCTGGCGCTGCACCGGGGCGGACACTTCAACGATCTCAGCAATCGGATCCCTGAACTCGCTTCACTGCTTGCCGGGCCGCAGCTACCGTTCATCGTTCTCTTCGAGCAGAATGGACGGCGTACCGCTTTCGATATAGTGCGCAGGGACGGCCAGCCGTTCTTTGTCCCGTACCGGATCATCGAGGAGCAGGAGCTATCGAAACGGTCGGCTTCGAACCGCGAGTCCGTCTCCAGCAACCGTGTGGCCATCGTCGGTTGCGGCTCGATCGGCTCGAAAATCGCCGCCTCTCTCGCACGAGCGGGTGTGAACAAATACGTTCTCGTTGACGAAGACATATTCTTGACCGGAAACCTGGTCCGCAATGAACTCGATGCCTGGGCGATTGGGTGGCACAAGGTCGATGCATTGGCCGACCGCATCGGACAACTCGCGTCCAATACCGACATAGTGGTGCACCGCGTCGAACTGGGAAGCCAGACATCGTCCTTGATGCTGGATTCGGTTCTGGAAGCTATTGGCGAGGCAGATTTCATCATCGATGTGACAGCCGACCCAACCTCGTTCAATCTATGTGCAGGCGCTGCAAGGCGGCACCGGAAGCCGATGATCTGGGCTGAAGTGTTCGGCGGCGGAATCGGCGGCCTTGTGGCTCGATCACGGCCGGATGTAGATCCGCCTCCCCTAGAGGCGCGAAAACAGATCTCTGCATGGTGCGACGACCACGCAACGCCTTGGGAATTCCGCGCAGGAGCAAACTATGATGCCGTCGGGCATGATGAGGTTCCTTTCGTGGCGGATGACGCTGATGTTTCTGTCATCGCAGCCCACGCGACACGGCTCGCGCTAGACGTCCTTCAAGGAGGCGAAACGGCCTTCCCCCATTCGGCCTACATGATCGGCTTGCAGAAGGCCTGGATCTTCGAGGCTCCATTCGACACTTTTCCGATCTACCTCGCGCCGATCGGTCCATGGCAGGATCCGCGTTCGACCCCCGATACCGGAGATATCCCCGGACTGATGGCAGAGATGATCGATGAGGGTGCTTCGTGACTCTGGAGCTTGTCCTCCCGCTATCGATAATCGACCGGATGAAAGTCAGTCTCGCTCGAGCTGTCGATCGTGAAATCGGCGGCGTGCTGGTGGCGCGGCAGATCGTACCGGGATGCTTTGAGATCGTCGATTTCTCCGTCGATGAGCAGACGGGAGAACGAGCGCACTTCGTCCGGGACCCTGCCCTCCATAATTCCTTTCTGGACGAGTTCTTCGCAAGGACGGGCCACGACTACGCGCACTACAATTACATTGGTGAATGGCATTCTCACCCCCATCTCTCGGTCACTCCAAGCATCACCGACCTCGGCAGCATGGAAGACCTCGTCAACGGCGAGCGGAACATTCCCTTCGCGGCCCTTCTCATTGTCAGATCGGACACTTCTTCCGAATTCATGGCTACCGCCACTTTTCATCAGCGTGAGATGTATCCGTCCCCCGCGCGCATCAGAGTTACAACCGAGGTACATCAGTGAATAGAGCGACAATCGACTGGGCATTCCGCGAGTTCATTCGCTTTCTGTTCAGGCCGAAAGGCTTCGAGGTTCGGATCGCGGCGGGCTGTGTAGCGGTTCTCGTCGTTCTTCTCGGCTGGAATTTTGTCGTCAAAGCCACTGCACCAGAAGGATATTCCATCGAAGTTGGTTCGACGAATGCCATTCCCGAATGGGTCCAGTGGCCGCTGGTCGCGATCTTTTCGGCGATCTTCGTCTTCTGCGTCTTCATGGGATGGAGGCGCTCTACGCGCGAGAACGAACTGCGGAACAGGAAGAAGGTCATCGTCATCGAAGGTCGCGGACTTCGAGAGGATGATGGTTCCCCACTGACGGAAGCCGTGCCCGCCGACATCGCTGGCAATCGTATCGGGGTTCTGCTGGACCTTAGACAGCGGAAGGATGGCATCGTGGTGGATCCTGAAGAATTACTCCTCGATGTCGACAGCACCCGAAAGCAGGTCCAGCAGCATGCGAAGCATGGTGATAGCCGCGACGTGACGCTGGTCTACGGTGGACTGACTCCGGTTCCGTTCACTTTTCTCTCGGGTGTCGTCTTCGATGACGAAGGACGGATCGTCGTCATGGACTGGGACAGAACCCTTGAAGCCTGGCGCAGCCTAGACAGCCCTGATGATGGCCAGCGGTTCGAAGTCGAAGGCCTCGATGACACCGGAGGCGCGAAGGAGGTCGTGCTGGCAGTATCGGTGTCGTACCGGGTGCGGCCTGAGAACATCGCGACTACATTCAGTCATCCGGTCATCCGCATGACGATCCCGGACCTGACGTCATCGCACTGGTCTCAGGCGAAACAGAATGCTCTCGCGACGCAGTTCTTCGAGGTCGCCAAGCTCCTTGAGGCGAAAGGCGTAAGCACCATCCATCTGCTCCTTGCCGGACAGAACAGCGTCGTGTTCAACCTTGGCCGCAGATACGACAAGCGAAACCTACCTGACGTGATCGTCTATCAATACGAAGGCGACAATCCGAAAAGGTTTCCCTGGGGTGTCAGAATGCCCGTCCGCGGGCAGCGGGTACCGTCGATCGTACGGACCTGAATTAGCTGTCATGACAGGAAATGCGTAGCATGCATCCGAGCAGACATCCTCACTATCCGATCACGGTCCAAACCTGTGAGGACCACAACCAGAATAGCCGCCGTCGTCCCCTCGTGCCCTACGATGACGAGCCTCCCACACTGTTCCGGGTGGACGATCCTTTCTGCCTGCGGAAAGCCATCGTACCGATGTTCCATGCGGATGACACCGACATACTGACTGGCATGGGTACCGCCTTCGCGCTGGATCCGTGGGGAAATTTCCTGAGCGCAGATCACGTCACAGATTTCCTGCGTCGAGGGGTGACCGAGCAATCTGGAGAGATAGCAACTCCAGACGGTGCTCATGCTCTGGCGCTTCTTGGAATGGGCGTAATATTCGGTGAGGTTGGCATACCCCCAGAAGCGCTCGTTCAGATGACCGGCGTACGAACACCCATGATCACGGTAGACGACCCCATGAATTTCACGGGCCGAACGACGACGCGGCCGTACGACATAACTTTTCTCAGCTCTGCAGCAACACCGTCGGAGCGCTTGCTGCAGAATCTTCCTATCAGGCGCTATCCGACCTCGCCTCGGGTGGGCGACCTCGTCGTAGCCGTGGGTTATCCGCAGATCGAACTGGCACGGGGACCTGCTCAGAACCTGCCCACGTCGATCACTGAGGGAATGTTTGCGGCCTATGGAGTCGTCAGCAACCTACACCCAAGAGGGCGTGACCGTGCCAACCCTACCCCTGTGTTTGAGGTCGAAGCCAACTGGCCATCTGGCATGTCTGGAGGCCCGGTCTTCAACGCCGCTGGCGAGGTCATAGGCCTTGTGAGCAGGAGCATCGCACCCGCTGACGAAGATGCTTTGGGGACTGCGTGGGCTACCTGGCTGGCGGCGTCGGTTCCGCCAACAGAGCCAGCCGCTATCTCTTGGCCAGAAAGCATCGATGCCGACGATCTATATTTCCGGAGTGCATGGGCCGCGGTACGACTTGATCCTTGGAGACTCGAAGGGTTCCCCACCACGGAACAGGAAGCGACAGCCTTGGCTCGCAATCTGGGTCATGACTTTAGACCTCGCTTGGTCAGTCAGCGACTGGGAACTGAAATTTACAGCGTCTGCTCTTGACGGGGATCGCACTAATGGATCTCCATCTCGCAGATATGCAGTTGCACGCGCAATTTTTGCGGATGGCTTTCACCTCTTTTGCTTCACCTCCCCGGAGTGACATCCATCGTTGATAAGATAGCCTCGACCGTCCAAAATCTCCGAGCTGCCGCAATCTCATCTTGAGGACGAGCGCGCGCGCTGTAACACATGAAGGGGGCGTCGTGACAGTTCGAAACTGTCGATCGCGACGTAATTCCGATCCAGACCCAAGTAATCTAATAGACGCTCCGCGGCCCATAGGGGATGGACGACCACGCCCCAGCGGCTGTTGCGCTCATCGAGGGAGAAGATCGGGATGTCCGGCCTACCCTTCACGCTCGATACCGTGTTGCCTGGGATGAATGTCTTCGTCTGAACGGCGAGTTCCCTAGCGGTCGCGGGCCAGTCGTTCAGTTCGAAGTGGCCGTAGTTGCCGTCGATCCCGCACTCATAGCAGGGATCGAGCATCGCCCGAAGGTAGGAAAGCCCGAGCCGCCAGTCGAGGAGGCCGTGAAAGTTCCTGTTGTTGTACCTCTGCAGACACCTGTAGCAGGAAGCTCCGCACCGCTTCATGTGATCGGGGTTCGCGACGTCGGTTCTCGGCCATGCGCCCTCCTCGTTAAGGATGCTGCCGATCAGGGCTGAGACCGGAATGGTGCTGTCACCCAGCAGGTGGCGGCAGAAGCCCGAGCCGTTCGGAAGCGCGTCCGATATCTGAAGATACGGCAAACGCTCCCCGTTCCGCGTGTGCATGATGTTCGGCGCCAGCGCGTCGAATTCCTCCGGCGCGATGTCGAGATCGAGGGCTGCGCGCTGGACGATGATCTCCGTCGCCGAGATGGCCGCGGCGCGGACGCTCGTGCGGGATGGATCTCGGCGGCCCATGGAGAGGCCGATATCCATGTCTAGCAGGCGGAGGTTCGGATTGAGGTTGATCGGTCCGATCTGCAGCGAGTTGGTGACCTTTGTGGAGGCGAGCCATGCGCTGATGGGCGGCTCCTCGACAGCCCTGTAGCGGCCGTTCTGGTCGTCGGCAAGGACATCCGTGGCAATGGCCTGTCCCGAAAGCCTCAGAAGCGGCTTGTCAGGCCACCACCAGATGCGCTGGGCGTTGTTGTCGACCACTTCCTGCACCTCGAAGCCTGTGAAGTCCGTTTCATCCCTGAAGCCCGGATTGACAAGGAAGATCTCGGACTGCTCCGCGAAGTTGACGCTGAGATTTGCGTCGGTCTTCTGCTCGTCGGGCTTGCCAAGGCTCGCGAGCGTCATGCGCTGGCCGACCTTGGCTGCAAGGTTCTCGTCCGTGGGGATGAGTTCCGTACGGTATGCCGCGGGCGTGATACACCGGATCCCTGCATCGGCCAGAGGTGCGTCGCAGGCATGGCAGGCAACGGTATGTTCTGTGCCTCTGCTCCACGCGCCACACTGGCCGCAGAAGCGGAGGTGGAAGTCGTCCTTCCTCCATTCAGAGATGGGATCCACCGGGCCATCGAAGTTCGTCGCATGCTGATCAGGATCGAGCAGCACGCCTGTGAACCCGATGCAGCGGTGGCGCAGCTTCTCGCGTGTTCGCACGCTTCCAGGCGCGAAATCGAAGATCGCCATGTCCTGGTCGCGATCAATGGTGTCCCACTCGGCCTCGAAGTTCCCCTTCCCGTTCGCCTTCTTCAGCTCCACGTAGAGATTCCGCGACCGCGTCGGCATGCCGTATAGCGGCAGCAGCCCGCGTTCGGCGAGCGCCGCCGCGATGCCAACCGCCTGGAGTCCGAACTCCTCTTCGAGGCTGTCGATGGCCGCGAGCACGGTGTCCGCCGAGACCGCTGTCAGGATCCTGCCCATATCGCATCCGGACACCGCGGCGAGGATAGTAGCAAGACGGATGCGCTGATGATCTGTCCGCTCCAGTGCATCGGCCAGCCGACCCCGCCAGTTCATATCCTCCCTGAAATACTCTCTGCAGTAGAGGAACTCTCCGTGAATATCGCCGGGAACGACATCGTCACCGGCCCATGCCCCGCCGGATTCCTCGCGCAGGATGCGGAAGGCTTCAACGAGCCAGAACTTTCGGAGCAGTCGGGACGGAATGTCCGTAAGTCCAGTTGTGATGAACGGAGGCGGCGGGGCCGAGCCCGTGATCTCGATCGGGTTGTGGAAGTAGTGGATGTCGTGGCTCTTGCTGCGGCAGACCGTCAGAACCGTCGAGAAGGCCTGTCCTCGGCGGCCGGCACGGCCCACGCGCTGCTGATAGTTGAACCGCTGCGGGGGCATGTTACCCTGATAGACAGCCTGCAGGGAGCCGATGTCGACACCCACTTCCATGGTCGTCGTGACGGAAAGCAGATCGGCCGTGTCGAAGAGCCTTCGCCAGCGGAAGTCCTCGTCGCTCTCGTTGTCCTCCTTGACGAACACGCCCTTGAACTGCTGCAGCCTCTCGGCCGGATCGCTCGTCTGGCCCGTAAGCTCCTCGCATTTGAGCCTGAAGTGCGGCTCGTCGCTCGAGATCGCCCGCATCACCCTGCGTCCGAGGAAATTCTCTCCGGATATCTTCGAAGCCGTCAGATCCTCGGGCCGGGTGAGCGTCTCCCCGCATCGCGTGCAGCGTCCGAACCCGGAATGCAGATGAACGCGGCCGCAGCGCTTGCACCGCCAAGCGGCTCCGGCCTGATCGGCGGCACGGAAGTAGAGCATGCTGATGTCGATCGATCCATCGCCTCTGGTCTGCCCAAGTGTGCTGCGAAGCTTGGCCAAGAAGTCATTGCACTCCTGCTCCGGGTGCTGGAGGATCTTCTCCATCAGGCGGCGGAACTTGTTGTCGCCCCTGCCGAGCATGTCGAACGCGTTGCTCCAGGCATTGCGGGTCACGTCCTGGAACTGGTTGGGCGTGATCCGGTACGCGTCTGCGAAGATGCGTAGCATCGCGTCGTCGCGCGACTTCTCAGGCGTGTATTCCTCGGAGCGATAGAAGCTGGGCCATCCGAGCCCGGTCTCTTCGAGCGCGAAGTATGTCTTGCTGAACAGGAGGTCTGTCGCGTCCAGCGGCTGATCGTCCTGCACCTTTTCGCGGGCCTTCCGGATCAGCTTGAGCTGTTCCTCGGGAACATCATGCTTCCACGATATCTGATCGTTTCCATCCCTTTCGAAGAACTCGTACCAGGCGTGGCGCTTGTTGATGCGGTTAAGCTTGGTGTCGGCACCCTCAACCGGAGTGGAGCCGAGCTTCATGAGTTCCGTAAGGATCGGACGCGTGAGGTTGCCGACCTTGTCGCGCTCGAACTCGAAGAGCTCCTTGAGGGGGATGCTCGGAGGGTGGCCGGCTGCGTCCTTGCGCTTCTTGAGGGCCTTGAGGCGCGGCTGGAGATGGTCAGCGTCCTTGTCCGCCATCATCAGCGCAGTGATTTCCTGCTTGAGGCGCTGGTACTCGTCCTCGTCTTGAGCACCGTAGGCATGATCGAGCGCAATGCGGGTCGCCGCCGAGATGAGGATCTCACGACGTAGGTCGCGCTGATGCTGCACTTCCACCTCAAGCGCGAGGTTCGCCGCATCCTCGCGGCTGTCGCTGAAGGCGACGAGCTTTCCATCGCCGCCCTGCGCCTTCAGCGAGGCGACCAGTTCGGTAGCGAGGAGCTGGGAAGTCTTGCCGAAACCTGTCCTAAAGCTTCGGATAGGCGACAAGCGGCCTTCGCGCCTCTTGGAGTTCGCCTGACGATAGCGTCCCGAGTAGTCGGTTCCGCACTTGGCGCAGCAGAACGGCACGGCAGTGCCGTCGTCTTCGGCGGTGCGGCTCTGAAACCCGTCGGTGCCTGACCAGCGAAGCAGGTGGCCGGGCACGTCGCCATTCTCTTCCTTTTCACTCACGACACCCGTTCGCGGATTGAGATATCCCGGTGTCCAGCGATATGGTGTCCTGCCTGTCCGGATCTCGACTTCGGGCTGCACCTGGCTCGGCCAGAAGAGCGCAAACTCACGGAAGCTAGCATCCTCGAACCGTATGGAGGACGCACTTTCGGGAAGCTTTTCGAGTTCCTGCGGAGCCGGAAGAAGCGAAACCCTGCGCGACGAGCCTGGATCCGTCTCCCCGCGCTTGCCGCCTAGATAGAGATCTCCGCACGCCTCGCAGTAGAGCATCTCGAAGAGCCGCTTGCGGCCTTCCTGGTCGATTTCCCCGTCGTAGTTCTGGCCACGCTCGATGCTGGGTGCGCCCCAGACCACGGCACCGTCGTCGCCTCGATGGATTGACGCGAATAGGCCTTCGATGTTGCGGACGAAGCAGTGCATCCTGAAGCCGGGCAGCGCCGCGACAGTGGCACGCTTCGGCGCGAGTTCGCCTGGCAGGACGGTGGCGGGAAGGTCAGGGATGGCGCGCAGGGCAAGCAGACCGCGGACGGCCAGCCTGTCGTCGGCGTCGAACAGCGCATTGCCGATGTCTGTGACCGTGCGCGGGAGCTTCGCACCGGGTTTTTCGGGGTTCTGAAGTGCGAAGTCGAGCATTGCCGCCGCAGTCGCCGTGGCCTCTTTCAGCATGGTGGCCGGGGTCTTTCCGGCAGCGCCGGGTATGCTCGCAGCCGCCGCGAGGAAGCGGTCGAAGAGTTCGCGAGGGCTCCTTCGATGATCCAGTTCCTCCACCACGCGTGCTAGATCGGCGAGGGTTTCGCGGGACGGCATTGCCTCAGGGCGCTGGACTTCGATCGGGCGGCCTGTAACGACGCTCTTTCTCCAAACTTCGTCGATGTCTTCGGCCCCGGCGGTTCCAGCGTCGCCGAACATGTTCTTGAGGTAGTCGATGCTCGCAGGAGCGTTTTCCTCGTCCATCGGCAGCGACGCTGACGAGGCGAGAATGCGCAGCTTGTGGGCGTGGGCCGGATCGGTGAGACCGAGACGCTCAAGTAGTACCTTGAGCAATCCGGCCATTTCTGCACCCGCGGATCCGCGGATAAGGTGGAGTTCGTCGAGCACGAGGAAGAAGCGCGCATCCTTGTTCTCCATGAGCCATGCGCGTGTCTGCGACAGGATCGGGTCATCCACCTCGCGCACCAGCATCGCATTCAGAATCGACTGGTTGGTGACGAGGATGTCCGGCGGGGTCGCCTGCATGTCCCAGCGCGAGATCAGTTCGGCGCCGTCGGTCGTCGGGAAGATGTACCGCAGGTCGGGATCATTTTCGGCCGCGAGCCGCTGCTGGATGGACTGGTAGTGCTGCAGCTCCGTCTTCAACTTCTTGCGTGCGCGCGCGTTCCGCTTCTTCCATGCCTCGTCCTTGCTCTTGCGGGGATGGCTCAGGAAGCCCGTGACAGGGGACTTGCCCGTGTACCGTCCGAAGAAGATGCGGTTCCCGTTGAAATGACGGGCCATGACATCCTGCGCGCCGTCTGAATCAAGCGCCTTGCGCAGGCGCACCATCTGGTCCTCGACGAGTGCGTTGAGCGGGTAGAGAACGAGGGCGCGGACCGCCTTGGGCCTGTCGGGGTGCTCGTTCCTGCGGTGGTGCTGGAATCGGGCACGGTCTTCGAGCCAGTCGTCATCGAGAGGCTGCACGGGTGCAGGCCACGACGTGGCTTCCCGTGCAAGCTGGGCGAGGATCGGCAGCATGAACGATTCCGTCTTACCGGAACCCGTGCCCGAGGTGACGATGCCGGGCGTTCCGTCGCGTGCGCCCTTCTCCAGCATCTCGATCTGATGGAGGTAGGGTGCGTAGGCTCCCTTGATCGCGGGGCTGGACTTGTCCCGGTCGAATAGGCCGGAAAGCGCGAGTTCGACGAAGGCCTGACGTTCGGAACGGGAGAAGTGAGGCAGGCGGCTTTCAGGATCATCGATCAGCCCCTCCAGTCCGTATCCGATGGGTTCGTAGCGTGGAACCGTCTCGAAAATCGGGTCGAGTGCAAGTTGCCCGGGAGTGGTGAGAAGCTCCCGCCTCATCGCCGATACGCGCGGATCATCGATCCGGTACGCCGTATCCAGATAAGCGAGAAATTGATCGATCATCCGGTTGAAGCCGCCAATCGGATCAAACATGTTCAGCCCTCTATGTTCTTAAAGTATTTGTTGTGTTCGTGCTCGTCGCCTGCGGATGTCGCCGCGAGCCATTTCGCCTGCCGCAGGAAGACGTCGGCGAGATCGGAAACCCTCATCCACGATGGAGTACGCGCGAGTGCCTTCGCCAGCCCCTGCACAACCGGGCCTTCCAGTCCGCGTTCGATGAGGAGATCGATGGCCTCGTGGTTTCGCTCCTGATCCGAATTCATCGATGGCCATAGACCTTCGAACTTTGCGGAGCCGGGGCGCGCCGACTTCGAGGTCGCCAATGGGAATAGGTGCCGGAGCGCGGAATCGGGGACAGAGATGCGAATACCGTCCGTGCCCGCGCTTGCGATGATCGCTAGGTTGTGGGGAAGTCGGCCTACCCTTCTCATTTCGACGATCTGCGGCAACCAGTATTCGCAGGGAGCGCTGGTGATGCCACACAATGCCGCTGCGGCCAGCGCCTCGGGCCGCTCTTTCGCTTTGCCTATTGCGGTGAGGAGGCCGGAATGTTCGTCGTTGAGGATATCCGCCAGAGAGACCTTGGTCGGATCGCAGAACACGATCGCCGCCTCGCCCCCGGCCAGAGCCGTGGCGATGTCGACTGCCGCAGCCGCGGCATCGGTGCCCACGAGCACCGGAACGCTGTCGGTGCTCGTCGCGATGACGGCAGCAATCTCCGAAGCCGATATTCCTGCGGCGACCGCCATCTCGCGGAGGGTCTTCTGCCTCTGCTCGTCGGAGGCCATCGGCAGCAGCGGAGCAGTCAAGGGCGGTATCTCGGACTGTTCTGGTGCGGCGGCTGCCAGAGCGGCGGGGGCGGAAATCTGAGCGATTTCGTCCCGCATACGGGCGACTTCGTCGCGGATGGCTGCGGTCTCGCGGGAGGATTCGCTCCTAATCCCTTCCGCTGCGCTCGCAAGCCTGTTGCGGAGCGTATCCTCGTGCTTCTCGGTCTCGTTTCTGAGGAGTGCCTCCCGGTGCGAGAACGTTGCGAGCTTGGCTTCCGCGTCTGCGATGTCGCCTCGAAGCGCGGCTAGCCGTGCACTGCTCGCCTCCGTCTCGCCGCGGATCTCTGCCTCCAGTTGGATTCGAAGCCGGGCCTTCTCGGATTCCTCGAAGCTGGCGAGCATTTCCTTGAATGCCGGATCCCGTCCCAAAATGTCGGGCAAGATTTCAGCAAGCTCGCTGCGCATTGCCAGTAGTCCCGCAACGGCCGCCAGATCAGCCTTCTCGTCCTCGCTAATTGCCCTGTCGGCGAGCAGGCGCAGCAGCTCCGCCGGAGCCACGGACCGTGCGTCAACCGGAAGGCTGACCGCAGCAATCGAGCGGGACAGCCAACGCTCCGCCGCCTGAAAAATCTCCTCCTCGGAGCGAAGATCGGCGTTTTTCGGTTCCGACCATTTAGGCTGGGAGACGAACACGACGAGGCCATGCGCCAGCCTTATCATGTCGGGTCGGTTTTCTAGCGAGACCGTGGCGACCGAGCGCAGCGACTGATGACGCAGTCCATAGCGCCCCGCTGGCAGGGTATCGAAACCCGCGGTCAGCCATTGGCCGGGCCTGACCTCGATCGATGAAACAGGAGCCTCGAGCGGAATATGCAGCGTTCCGTCGAGGAGCGCGGAAAGCCGTTCGTCGGGATCGCCATCCTGAGGGCTGAAGCCAACATTGAGCCTTGTGGCGACCGCGAATGACACGGCATCGAGCTTACCGGGCACGGCGAAGTCGTTGGCGATCTTTGGGAGGTCGAAGATGGAGCTTCTTCCACGGATCCTCGTTGTCATTGGAGAAATGGCGGCCGCCAGGGCGGGGACAGGTGTGTCGTCCTTGTGAAGAGCGAGCTTCTGCTCCTTCTTCTCTCCACCAACCAGCCAGAAGGAATCCGTGCCGCCGAGGGTCATCCTGCTGTCGCGGGTCTCCTTGACCTTGCCGCCGTGGGTGTCGCCATCCTTGACCTCGGCGATGATCGCGACATCGTGTGCAACGACCTGTTTCACCCTATAAACCATTTTGCCTGAAACTGACATTCGCTATCTCTTTCCCGGTATGCCGCGGGCAATCCGCGTCGTCCGTGATGTGCTGTCATGGATCGCACGCTCCCGGCTGGAGGCCGACGCGAGAAACCTGTCTATCCACCGCGTGCCTTCTTCTTCTTCTTCCTCCTTGTCGGAGACAGAAACGAGGCCGGAAATGGCCGCGAGGGAGGAAGCGCCGACGGCGTACTGGTACTGCCACCCGTCTTCGGAAGCTCCAGGAGCGGCATTGCAGAGAACCCTGTCGGATGCCCATCTCGCCCAGCTCGACGGAAGGAGGACGCGAGAGCGCCGTGGCTTGAGGATGCCGCCTGACTGGAAGAAAACCGGGCCGCCAGCGCGCAGATTGTGGGAGATGATCGCCACGGACGGAGAGACGAAGGTCTTCACAGGCTTTCCTTCGACTACCGAGCGATAGAGGAAGGGATTGCGCGATTCCTTCCTTTCGAGCCGGTATAGACCGTCGGCGATCTTGTCGTCGTACCGGACTGCGAAGAAGCCACGCTCCTCATCGAGCCTGCCAATCACCTGGTAGCCGTGCACGCCGTCGGGGCTGCCGACATCGGCGTTCGCCAGCTTCGACGCAGGCTTCTCAGCGACAGCAATCCTCTCGATGAAGTCGCGGCGCACGCGCTCATCCGGACACCTGACGGCGTAGCGGGGCAGCGCCCACTTTGACAGACCGTTCCATGTCTCGACCCTGGCTCCGGCCGCTCCCGCCGCGGCATGAAGGCGTTCGAGCACCGCAATCGGCGTCGGGCCGCTGATCCTGACGAGATCGGAGCCGACGCGCTCGGCCATCAGAGGATTCTGAAGTATCCGGCGAACCGGGAAATGGCGCAGCAACGTCATCTCCAGCCAGCCAGCATCGGAGAAGGATCGAAGCAGATCCCATTCGGATGGGCGGTCGTCCTCGGGCATGCCTCTCTGGATGATCTCGATGGCCTCGGAGAACGAAAGCCCCCGCGCCGTCCGTTCGTAGAGCGCCTCGCCGATCGTCACCAGCTCATCGCAGGGAGCTACGCGGTCTCCGGCCCAGTCTTCGACTGTTGTGACAAGGGATGGCACCGTGTCGTGGTGGAACTCATCCTCCGAGATCTCTCTTGCGAAGTCGAAGGAAAGCCGACGAAGCTCTCCGACCTCGTTGGCCCGCGGGACAAGCAGGATCTCGCGGGTCTCCCGGTTGCTACGGGCGACGAACGTTCCCGAATGGATTCCATTCAGGAACGAGAGACCCTCTTCGCTGCGAACCATGTCGACCGGCTTGCCATTCTTCTCTACGCGGATGGCGGCCGGCATCGGACCTGCAATCATCGGAGCCAGCGGCGTGCGGCCAAGGTAGGCACCACCGACCCTGATGCCGTCCCGCCAGCCGAACTCCCTCGGCGCGCTCGCCGTCTGGGCGCCGCCTCCGACCTGATTTCGAAAGTGAGCGACCACCCAGTTGGCGTTCAGTCCGGAAACAGATCGGATCGCGTCAGCATCGCATGCGGCGAGCTTCAAGCTTGTCATCAGGAGGATGTTGGATGGCGAAGTTCCTGCCCGGTATTTGCCCCAGCCGCGGTTCTCGAGGAACACGATTCCGTTACGAACCAGCTTTCCAAGAGCCTTGGGAATGTATTTAAGCGCCTCCTCGGGGGTCGCAATCGGCACCCGGTCGCCAAGCGGAGACACCCGGAACAGCTCGTGCTCGCCGAAATTGCCTTCCGCGACCTCGATCTCTTCGAGCGCAGCCTGTTCCGCCACGAGCGAATACCATGCCTGCCAGAAGGGTGTCTCCATATATTCGCGCACGCCGCGTTTCCGCGCGATGTCGAACTTTTCGAAGTTGTACGCGAACGACTGCATCGTCTGGCCGCTCATGTTGGCCGTCGTGATTTTGTTGGCGACGGTAAGCGGGTCAAGCAGCCGTTCCGGATGAATGGAATCCCTTACCTTTCGCAGCTCCACCTTGTGGCGCCAGGTCGGAAAGGCCATCTGCAGCGTGCGGCCGATGCGGCTGATGTTGTTTGGAATGTTCTCGGGCAGCACAAGATCGATCTGGTGTTCCCGCCAGAGAAACTCCTTCAGATGCCGCCACATCAGGTCGAGACCGTTCATGGGGAACCCGGTGAAATACTCGTTGAGCTGCTTTGCGAGCAGATCGTCTCGGAAGTCCCGGTCCCCGCGCTGTCTTGTCCTGGTCGTCTGCATCCAGCAGAGGAACACGAGGATCCTCACGTAGTCCGGAACACTTCCCTTCCTCGGTGCCATGTCGCCGGAAAAGCGAGCCTTGAGGATGTCGATGTGCGGAAGGGTCTTGATGAGCTGCTTGCGAGCCTCTTCCAGATCGGTGACCCCGAAGATGTCGAGGAGATCGTCATCGGCTACGTAGACACTGGCAACCGGACCGGTGCTGCCCGGAGCCAGAAAATATCTTTCGATGCATTCCGTCTCGAAACTTCTCAATTTTCGCCTCCCCTTCAGATCCCCAACCGAAGCCTGCCCCGAGACCCTACTGGTAGCGCAGGTTGTCCTCCGCTGACGTGCCCCTGCCCTTCTGGCGCGCCGGCTCGGGGTGGAGCACAAGATGCGGAGCCTTAAGCGATGCATCCGCCGACATGTCCGTGTCCTCGAAAGCCAGCCGCGCAAGGCTGAACGTCCCCTCGTCACTTCCAAGGAGGACGGCAGCGCCATCCTCCAGCATTGTCAGCAGCGGAAGGTTCGAAACGCGCCGTTCGGAAAGCTGGTCGTGCAGAAGCTTCAGGCGGGCGCGGAGATAGCGGACGGGAATGTCGAGTTCAATCTGTCCCGGCTTCGATCCGACGATGGCGAGAAGCTGGACGATGGCCCGGTCGATCGCATCGACGTCGCCTTCCTTCGTCAGAGGCAGTGCAATCATTCCCACGGAACCGATCCCGCGGCGCTGCTGCTCCTCGAAGACCGCGACGAGATCCTGATCGGCGAACGCGTCGCGGGAGGCGCGCCACTCGTCCCTTCGGCGGTACCGAAGCTTCGTGTTGCTCAAGCGGTATCCATTCGCGGCCACGGCATCGGCCGGAATCGGCTCGCCCCATCCGGCCGGCCAGTAGGTTCCACTGCCGTAGCCATCTCCCGACCGTTCGGAGTCGTTTCTCTTGTTCATATACCGCTTCACCATCGGGGGAAGCTTGCGGCCGCTGGCGATCACCTCGGAGGTCATCCGCGCAGGAACGCCTTCCATTGCTCCGGCGAGGAGGTGGCGCACGAGCTTCATCATGAAGAACGGGGGGACGGCATTGCCGACCTGCCGATACTGCGCGTTCCGGGCACCGAGGAACTCGAAAGAATCCTTGAAGCCCTGCAGACGAGCGCCTTCCCGCACCGTGAGGGCACGGTCATGCAGAGGATGGGTGAAGCATCCCGAGGTGACGTTGCCGAAGCCGGCCGAGATCGTGTAGGCCGGAGTGGCCTCGTGGAGGCGGCCATAAAGCGTGGCGTAGTCCGTGAGCCGGACACGGCGGAAACGCTCTGGCAGAAGCTCGGGCGGTATATCCTTCCAGCATCCGCCCTGCGGCACCTTGGACACCCGCTTCCTGTTCAGATCGGAAAGATTGTTCGAATGATGGTTCGGAGCGATGCCCGCGGTGTCACGCACGAAACTCTGGAACGCGGTGGGCAGGCCGACGGACCCGAGAGTGGCGACCGCCGCCGTGTCCGTGGAGCAGTCGGATAGGTCGGAGATTGCTTCGCTGACACTGGCATATTCGGGAAGCTGGCCCGACGCATCGGATGCGTGGGTGTGCAGAGGAAAGTTTGCGGGAATGGGATCCAGCGTGGCGACGAGGATGAAGCGGTTGCGGAGCTGGGGAAGTCCGTAGTCCGCCATGTTCACGACATCGGCGAAGACGTTGTATCCCCTGTCCTCGAAGAGCTTGAACAGCTCCTTCACGATGACGAGGTTCTTTCCGTAGACCACGCCGGGGACATTCTCCATGATGACGCGGCGCGGCTTGCGCCCGACGGCGGTGAAGCCGTCCAGAAGTCTGATGAAGTGAACGAATAGTGCGTTGCGCGGGTCATCAAGATGGAACACGCCCATCGTGCTGACCGCCTGGCAGGTAGGCCCGGCAAAGAACCAGTCGATCTGGTCGATCCCGGCTCGCTCGATGACGTCGGCGGCGGAAACAAGCGATACGTCGCAGCAGTCGACCAGGGCTTCGGGATGGCTGTTACGAAAGGTTCGGGTCGCATCAGTGTCGATGTCCAGAGCCCATTTGACTTCGAGATCAGGTATCGCCGCACAGGCACCCGCCGACATGCCGCCGCAGCCGGAGTAAAGGTCGATAGCTGTCTGCTTCATGATTCCCCCATACATTGAATCAATAGTAGCAACACAACGTGTGTGCGGCGACAGTTTTGTTGACATGAGAGAATATTTGGGGGCACAAGAACTTGACAGCTTACTTACGAAGGTCGCTCTTGTCGGTGTAGCAGAACCTGCCCGCTACGAGGCCAGGAGCAAAATGACCATGAACGGCAGAGACACCCACATGTCTCGCCGCAGCCATCGATTGCAATGTGCCGACTATCAGTCACGTGGCATCGTTCGGAAGGATTGCGCCACCTCAAGGCGCTCGATTCCTCGAACCACAGTCCTGGGATGGACGTTGTATCGACGCGCGACCTCCCCGACTGATGATCCCGAATGGATCGCGGCTCGGATGTCGAAACATTGCGCGGCGCTCAATGCTGGCCGTCTTCCGGGACACTTCCCGCGAGCCTTTGCCGCCTCGATTCCCGCGATCGTCCTTTCGCGGATATTGGGAACCGGCTCTGCTCTAGGTTGCCTGGCAATTTTACATGTCAACGAACATCACTCTGCCCCATCGCCGCTTGGCTTGGAAACGATATCCATCACCTCGCATCCCCAGACTACGCCGCGATTTACGATGGCTAGTGCAATCTCTTTGGCTTCCGGTCTCCGCTCTTGGATGATTGTCGTCGCTCTCAACAGCTCCGCCTCCAGCAACCGCTCGACCCTCCGCCGTAGAACAGGATCATCACGGCGCAACTCTTCTAGTTCCTTGGAGCTTGAGACATCACAGTACTGGAGTGATTCCAGCCCCAGACTTGCGAGCATGATCGTAGCAATATCCGAAGCTCGCTGAAGATCGGATCCCGCGACGCCACCGGAGCCATCGAAAACATCACCAAGGATAACCTCTTCGGCGGCCATTCCGCCCAGCAGCATCGCAATCTCGTCCAGATAGGACTGGCGGCTCCGGTTTGGCGTGTGAGTCCTCCGCCATTGCACGTGCCCGATACTCGCGTCTCGGGGGCTCGCCTCCCTCGCCACGACAATCATCTCGATCTCGGCCACAGATAGAACGGTACCGACGATGGCGTGACCGGCCTCATGTACAGATACTGACCAAAGCTCATCGTCGCCAACGCTCGCGATTGCTGGCACGACTGCAAGAACATCCGACATTCGGACTTCTCTACCCTGGCGACGGGCCAACCGACGAGCATCCTTCGCGACCTGCGCAATATCTGCACCGGAATACCCGCTTGTTGCTAGAGCAGCTTTGGTGAGGTCCTCCGGAGCGCTGACTGTGCCCAGATGCATCGCAAGCATCTGCTCGCGAGCCGCTTGATCGGGAAGATTGATAGCGATATGGCGGTCAAGACGGCCAGGTCGACGCAATGCCGGATCAATATTGTTCGGGAAATTCGATGCAGCGATGACGATCACCCCTTCCCTGTCTGTGGATCCATCAAGCAGCTCAAGCAAGGCGTTCACCACCTGAAGGCTGTAACTTGCGTTGTCTCCTCTGAATGTCCGCCTATCGCCGATGCTGTCGAACTCATCAATGAGCAGCACCGACGGAGGTGCGGCGGCTGCCTCGCGGAAACTCTTCCGCATTGCGCCCAACATGTCACCGAGATGCCCCTTGGACTGCCATTGAGCGCTCGACGTGCCGATAAACGTCGCCCCGCAGGAACGAGCGAGTGCCGATGCGAAGAGCGTTTTGCCGGTCCCGGGAGGACCGCTGAGAAGAAGCCCTGCATCCAAATCACGCCATGCAATCTTGCCAGCTTTCCAATCAGAGAGATCAACGACCAGGTTCGCGGCCCAATCACGCGCCTCGCCATAGCCTTCCAGGTCCTCCACCAAAGGCTCCCAGGCCGTGGTTGCAGGAGCCTTCAACGCATCAGTAAGCTTTTCCAAGACGATTTCGATCGGCCGTCCTTTTCGCAACGCGCCGAACAACAGGCTTGGAGTATATCGGCAGAGACGGCTGGCCGCCTCGCTCGCGATATCGATCTGCCATACATTTTTCGCGGCCGAAATCAGGTGGTTCGGCTTGATGGGTCCAACGTCAACGGTGCGGTCCAAGGTGATTGCAATCTCAGGCGAAAGCTTGGCTCCTTTCTCGATCAGGACGACAACGGCTGATTTTTGCGCCAGGACTTTCCCAGCGTCCTCGTGATATGTCTCTCCCCTCCTGCCCAATTCGATTGTCGTAACTGCGTAACGGGTCAAAACGCTGGTCTCTCGAAGGACCAGTTTAGCCGCCTCCCGATAGGCTTCCATGTTGGCCTCAGGTGGCGGTACGAGACCGACTGCATGATCGATCTGTCCTTCGCTCAGGTAGACACCACACAACCTCAAAGCATTTTTGAGCGCGACGGCATAGGTAGCCGCTTCGAGCGAGGGTTCCCGCTCGGTAGATCTGTTTGACATCCTCGCCCCCTACTTCGCCACGCGCCTGACGACCGTTTCCGGTCCCAGCAGAGCTTCATCGAGGTCTACTTCAAGGATGTTCCTAAGGATCATCGTTGCGATTGTTGGCATTGGCTTGCTTTCGCGAACGACAGACAGGCATTCCGCAAGCGTTAACGTCCCCATTTCTTCCAACGCCGCGAGAATTCGGATACGGTCGCCCAGCGGTGCATCATATCCCGCGTAGCGAATGAGATCCTTGGCATTCTGAAGCCGGGGGACACCGACGAACTCGGACAAGGAAACCGCCAGATAGCGGTAACCCTGTTTTTCGGCTAACCTGGCAATCCAACCGACAGTGTCGGCATCTCGTTGCCGGACGTCCACGAGCAAGGCTTCATTCTCCGTCTCGACAGCGAAATCAACATAATGGTGTCGGGGCTTCCGAGCGCCGGAGTCGTTGATGATCGGCTGCGGCATGCAGCGCCATGCGGACACCTTGGAATCCAAGTCCAGCAAGCAGGCATAATCACGCGCATCCCGCGAACGATAAAGCGGGCGACCGACGCACTTGAGCGTCGCAGACGGAAAGAACGGGCGGTATTTCGCAAAACCGCAGGCTTCATCACCCGCGACATGAGTGGACTCGGTCTTCATGACCTCACCTCCGACGAATAGCAATCTGGGCGGCACCGGGAACGGTCCCGGTCTCCGTCAGCGTATTCGGAAGGTGGGTGTAAAAGTCTTGCTCATACAGGAACATTTAGTGAACGCTGTTCTCGACGTCAACTAGAATTCGGCTCCGAGGTGCGAGCGATTTTTACAAGTCGGGAACCACTAAGGCGTTTATGACGTGAGAAGCAGATCCTCTCTTGGATCTCGTGCCTGATGGTCTCGACGATTAAGCTATATGAATCAGTGCGGTAGTCCGAAGCCACCGAAATTCGATACGTCATATCTTGTTGGTTTTGCCATCGCCGGTTACGGTTCCTCACCGTAGCTGCAGAAATCTCGATCAGGGGTTGGGATCGTCATCGTCGGGGATAGGACCAGGACGGGAGAACAACTCCTCCAGTGTCTTCTTTCCGGGTACGAACGTCACGTCAAATCTGCCGTCGGTGTCGATCAGTCTCTGAGTGCCGCGCGCTTTAGCTGCGTCCAGAATTTCCTGGATGCGGGCCTCGGCCTCGTGTCTCTGCCAATCGGAATCACGTGTCATCTGGGCCTCTCTCGGACGACATCATACCAGCCTGCGCAGTATAGCGACACGAATTGGATCGCACCTCGAATTTTTCAAGAAGAAAGTTTCTGACCACAGAAAGATGTGAAAGTGCGGACAGACCCTATTCTTTTACTGGATACGGACATCGTCAGCCTTATGGGCCGCGTGAAGCCACCGCCAGGACTGCGTCCATGGCTCTTGCGTGTCGGCATACATCGTCTCGCACTCTGCTACCCGGTCATAGCAGAACTACTGCGTGGAGCCCATCTCCGGGTGAAGGATGATCCGCACAAAGCACTTCTTATCAGCAACTGGGTCGATGAGCTGATCTCTATGGCATTTCCCTTTCCGGAAATGACGGCGGACGTGGCAACTGTCTACGCCGGGATGACATCTGTCCCCGCCTTGCGGCACATGTGGACAGTTCAGAGTGGCCAAAAAAGCAACCGGCTCGGACACGATTTGATGATATCTGCGGTCGCCATCGTGCACCGGATGCCGATACTTACAGCGAATGTCGATGATTTTGTTGAGATCAACGAACACTTCCGGCTGCCCGGCGTATACCATCCGATGGAGACGCAATGGTACCTTGAACCTGGTTTCGATGTGCCGCTTCCGTATTTCGACGCAACCGAACCCGACCCGCACGAGAAGTCCTTACCTAAGCTGCCGAATGCGCCCGACACCTCGCCATCGGTATGACCGATGATCCACCTTCAGATGGATATGGCTGTTTCTTCCAGTTATGCGGAAACTCGTGCGCACGATATCCATCACGCGACTATTGATCTCGGAAGGACGAACGAGTTCTTCCTAAACAAGAGACACTGATTGTAGCGGCAGTAGTCGAAGCCGCAGCTCCTGGGAGCCGCGCTTTCCTAGCGCAGGATTGTCGCCATCCGCAGCGGACAAGAGACTATTTTCGCTTCTCGACCTTATGGTCTGAACGGAAGCTCACGTAGAAGTTGCTGTCGATGACCGCATTGGCAAAGTCTGCCGCCGTGCGCTTCTTCGGTGCTTCAGCGACGCGCTCCACCACGACGCACGCAGGTCTGAGCTGCGAACGCTTCACGTAGTTGGCTGGACTGTTCTTCACCTTGCGCATCAGTAATCCGTGAAGATCTTCCTAAGATCCTTGTCGCTGATTTTGGTCTTGCAGGCATCCCCAACACGGCGCGCCTGCCCTCCATTAACGCTCTTGTAGCAGGTGCTGGTTCCATCCGCGTTAACGGTCATCTCATACTGGGCGCCCTCGACCGACTTTGTCCATATCCTTCGGTCAGCGTGGTCAACGAGCCGCCAGTCAAGGCATCCGCCATCAATCCCTGCCATCGCATTGGCCACATCGAGCGCCGACTGGTACCGATCTTCTGCCTTAGTCTCGAGACATCTCTTGATCACGTTACGGAGCGTTGATGGCACATGTGGGGCGAACGACTTCCGGTCAGGGAACCGGCCGTTCCGGACGTCGAAGCGGAAGGTATCCCGATCGAAGGCATTCGGCGGCCCGTACTTCGCCATCTGAGTGTGAAAATGCTCATTGCCGTTGCACATGCGGTAGAGCGTTAGGCCAACCTGATAGATGTCGAACGTCCGGTCGAACTGATCGCGCTCCATCGCCTCCGGAGGCATCATAGGGCCATAGTGCCTATCCTGCGCAGCGACGCCGCGGTAGTTCATCTGCTTCGCCTGGCCGAAGTCGGAGACGAGCGCCTCGCGTCGCGGTGATAGCAGGATGTTGTCAGGCTTCACGTCGAAATGGACGAGTCCTTTGGAATGGATGTTATGCAGGCCGGCGAGTATCTGGGATCCTAGAGTGACGATCTCCCGGACAGTCATGTGTCGCCCGGTGATGAGATCCTTGACTGAACCGTTCAGGTAATATGGCATCGCCACATACACATGTTCATCGTCATAACAGGCGTAATGGATCTGGACCACGTGCGGATGGGCGCTCGCGTAGAGAGCCTGGGACTCGGCGAAGAACTCGCTTGTCGAATTAAGCGAATTTTTCTGGATCTGCTTCGTGACGATCTGCGCATTGAGCTGGTGGTCGTGGGTCACATAGGTTCGCGAATTGCGTCCGTCCTGCCCGATTTCCTTTAGGATGTCGAACGTGAGTTCCGCCTTCTGGTATGGCTTAAGCATCCTTGGCCCCCATCGCGCAAAGGATCGCTTCCCGCTCTTCCTTGCCCATCTTCTTCCAGTTGTCGACACCCGGATCTTCATCGCCATCGACCAGTGGCTTGAACTTTTTACGGTCAATGCCGAGCCGTTTGGATATCGATGAGATCTGCCCGACGTAATAGGATTGAAGCTCGCTGCTCGCGAATGCCTCTTGAATGACCCCTTCGATCTGGATTCGTTCGATGTTGGGGTAGTTCGCGACCGACTCCGTCACCCTTACCCCTGCACGCTCAACCTGGTAGTCGCGGAGCACGTCCAGAAGATTCGAGCGAACATACTTCAGCGCGGCCGGCGTTTCGAACGCGGCCGGTATCTTTATCTCCTCGACGTTGAGGATGGAGACTTTATCGGTATCGTAGATCGCGAAGGTGATGACCCTCGGCGCGGCGCGAATGCCAATTGTGATCATAGTTCCCCCAGCTCCGGCGTCAGGATCGCTTCGCTGGCGAATCCTTGCCGAGTGGCAGAGATCTTACGTCAGTGACCGACCACAACTCAAGGTCATCAATATTAGGCGCCCTATGGCTCCTTCGGGAAGGAATTCTTAAGCTAAAGTTTCTAAATCGCCATGCTTGGGACAGCCAAAAGAGGAGTCGTGCAATGGCGGGAAAATGGATCCGGGTGAAGTCGAACGGTGAATACGATATCGAGGAGCAGAGGCCTTGTTCTGCAGGGCTATGCTTTCGGGTGACGGGGCCCGGGATATTCGGATCCGGCTTGTGCCGTGACCTTAAAGAGGCGGAAGACATGATCCGCCAGGCCCGAAGCAACCAACAGAACAATCGTCCAGACGATGACTCAGATGATGAGCCGTCCTTCCGACGCTAACGCCTCGGCGCGAGCAGCGTCCATTGGGTTCATGGCGATGGCTTTCTGCCGACCGCGAATAGCCAACAATTCCTTTGGGCTGATCACATTTTCGATCAGGATCACCACGCTGGGATGAGAGAGGTCGAGGAGGCTCCCGGCGCCGAAGTGTTCTTCGAAGTCAGAGGCGCGCTTGCAATAAGCTGCCAATGCGGAGAAGTCTTCCGAGAGCGCGCCTCGATCCTCCACCTCCTTCAGCATTTCCCTCAGAGAACTCAGAGATCCAATACTGGCGCAGTGCTGCATTGCCTCTATGTAAGGGATACCCGTGATCGGTGTCACCGGGGCCTTCGTGCTGGGATTGGATACTGCGTTCATTGCCATTGGTCTCCTTTCCTTGGATTAGACGTCGAACGGCGGATCCGGGCAAGTTCCAGCCTCCGGCGGTTATGTGGTCATAGGCCTTGCCCACTGAACCCACCCAGTAAACATTACGCACCATTGGATTCGGTTTTTGCGGTCGAAACTGAGTCCGCGGTGATGCTTCCCAAGCCGCCCCTCAATCAGATGGCATTCGTTAAAATCAGAGCAAATCCCTTTCCGGGACATCAGGACTTGGCTGATACGAGTTCTGTGACAGGGATGAGCGATAGGGGCGCTGACATGGCAAGAACGAGTTTCGACGACGAGCGTTTGCTTGTCGAAAAAACAGACGTCATCCAGCGGAAGATGGTAAAGCTGACCGAGTCCTTCGGTGAAATCTCAAAACTCGTGCGAGAGCTCCACGTTGCGGCTGGCGATCCAATCCTTGTCGAGAACCTTCTGAAGGTGCGGGCCAACATCGCTCCTGCTGACACCCGGTTGTTCACCAACATCGCGGAGCTGCTGAAGGAAAACAGTCTGAAAGATACGGTGGTCACGCCCGAGACGCTTCGGGCCTTATCAGCGATGCCCCGCGATGCCCGTAACATCGCGGTTGCGGCCGTCGCCGCGGGTCAGCTCTCCGACGCTGAGAAGCTACAGGAGATCGAGTCGTTTTCCGAACAGTTGCTGGACCGCCGCCAAAAATCTGCCGCGCGCGAAAGAGATGAATATTTGAAGGGGTTGGCTCAGGCACTCGTTCCACAGGTGGTCGAGGATTTCGAGGGACTGGCCGAGGAGCTCGTGGAAGCTATCCGTGACTTTCTCTACATCTACCAGTCTCAGAATTCGTTCGAGGGTTTGGAGTTCTATAGTGAGCATGATTATGTCAGCGCGCACAGGGACATCCGGATGCTGGCAGGTCTGGTGCTGGCGGATTTCGAGACCATCTTCGGAGAGGTCGAATCCTTCCTCAACCCGCCGGAGAACGCCAGTCAGGCAGTTATGCTGGCCAACGCATGCCGGGCACTGCTCAGATTTGTCGAGGGACAGTTCGGCCACGACGGCGGTCTTGCTCTCGACGAAAGCAATGCGGGTTTCTCCTTAGAGCTGTTCGATGCAGTGAGATATCTCTGTACATTGCCGACTTCCGAAGGCTCCGTTTCTGAAGCGCATAGGCGACCGTCAAAGCAGCTAAGAGTGCTCGAGTTCGGAGCCGGCGCGGGCGGGATGGCAATAGGGCTCATGGCAGCAGGATTCCAGCACATCGGGCTGCTTGAAAATATGAATACTCGGCTAGACACGCTGAAGACCAACTGGGCGAGCTGGCCGATCCGCAAGGGGTTGATTACAGAGGTTTCAGACAAGGAACTCAAACGTCATCAAGGGATCGACCTGCTTGCAGGAAGCATTCCCGGGTACTCCTTCGCCCGCAGCTCGGGTCCGGAGGGTCGAACATCACACGACAACCATTTCCCTGCCGCAGTCCGCGCAGTGCGGATCACCAGACCCCGTTCCTTCATGTTCGCGATCGTCGAATCGGTTACGTTCGCCCAGCACGCCGCCTACGTGGCTGAGGTCTGCTCTGATCTGACGCGCTTGGGATACAAGGTCGAACAAATCCGGCTCGTTAAGAACGACTTCGGGATCCCAATACAAGGTACCCAGCTTTTACTCGTTGGCGTCAGGGTCAGCGAAAGTGGAACGTTTATCATCCCGTCCCTCCTCAATCCGGTTCGCCGAACCGTATCCGAAGTGGTCGAACCTGCCCTCATTAAATATGAGACATTCCCGGAATTCGTTGAACGCAAGGATTCGTATTCTCATCAGAACAGGTACAATCTTTGGGCGGCGGCATGGCGGCGATGTGGCAGCGGAGAAAAATTGCTACCCTGCATACCGGTGTCCACACCGAATAAAAGCACCTTGGCTGCTATGCTGGAAGCCTATATCCAAGGCGACTTCTATCGCGATACCCCTCCACAAGTCGGAGAAGTCGATGACCAACATTTCCGACCGAGGCTAACGGTATCCGCGATCGCTTTGCTTCAGGGCTTTCCCGACAAGTGGTCTTTCAAAGCCGAACTCTCCGGAAGTGTTGATATGATAGCCGAAGCGATGCCTCCGGTTTTGGCACGTGCGATTGGCCTGAGCATCCATCAGGCCCTTACTGGAACGCGCGTCGATCTGGAAACTGCCATTCGGGAACCGCTCATCGACAAGGAGCGGATCGGGCGCCCTAGGCCGGAGCGCGTCTCTCTGACGCCAAAGCGGTACACGGCTTCACGAATCCTGAAGGCCGCCAAATTCATGGATCGCGAGGACGAGCTGAGCAAATTGAATTCTGACGAGGCTGGGCGTGCTCTCGATACATACATGGAAGAACTCGTCCCAATGAAACGCGGCAAAGGCGCAGCGCTTTCCAGGAAGGAACGCGTCGCCATCGCACGGATCGCAGCGGCGACCCGTTTGCAACGAGATCGGGACTGCTTTCCTACCGAGGATTCATACCCGACATGACAGGATCATACAGCTCTTCAACCCAACTGCTTCCGGTCTTCAGGCTCTCCGCGAGCCGCGTTTTGAAAGGCGTACGCGTGTTGAAAGTGCCAACCAACTCGCCATCGATCATCAGTTCTCCTACTCCGGCGTACACCATGTGGATTCGCCGACCTAGGTGATCCTGGAATGTCAAAGCGTCGTGGTTCCAGCGCTCACCCTCAATTGTGACGATGTCAAGATCCTTGATCTTGCGTCCACGGAAGAGCTCCCAGTACGTGTCCGCAAGCTCCTCAGAATCCACATGTCCCGGCTCTGATCCGTAAATGAATGCGCCCTGCTTACGGATGGTTTTCTCCATCCATACGAACATCTCCTTACCCGCCTTCTCGACCGGAAGATGCTTATATCCCCACCACCTTCTATGGACGCGACCTGTTCTGCCCAGAGGTTTTAGACGCCAATCCTCGATGCAGAGATGGGCATCTTGCCACTCCGCCTCTTCACGGCCAGCGGGGGCGATACCTCTATTGAAATGAATTGACACAGGCGACCATAGCCGCTCGCCGTGGTAACGCTCGACAGGTTTTCCGGCGAAGTAAATTTCCTCTTGGTTCTCCCTATCCGAGACCATGAGATTGAGGCCGAGTTCCTTGAGCATTGGCCGGAGATGCTCTCTGGCTTCGGCGACGCGGTTTCGAATGTAGTGACGCATGACGGGTTCCCTGTTGACCCCGTCAGGATTCGATGTCGCCGTGCATGTGACAAACCTGCACCTGCCGGAGGGCCAATCTCACGGCCGCAGCCCCGCGCGCGAGCGCATTCAACGGCGTCTCGCGATCGACGTCAACACCCACCGGTTGAAATAAATCTATGGACAAACTTTGGCGTCGGTAGTCTAATTTGACAGCCTCAATATGGATTTCCGTCGGAGACCGCTGATGCGCATTCGGATCATACGCCAATCGGCGAACATAGCAGCCCGCTTCTAACACCCGAGAGAGCGCCGTTTACGACGAGTTTTCGCGTCGCGGTCGCGTCATCGGATCGCTGCATGTGACAGTCCGAACTGCCCGAATTTAATTCGGAAAAAACTTCCCTCTAAAATTTTCGCGTCTCAAGCTTAGCCATCTCCGCTGCTGCCCCTTACACGGGCTGGAAGCCGGAGATGCGTTCCTTCCCAATACGGGGGCGCGATCCGGTTGAAGATGAACCGCCGAGGAGTCGCGCCATGACGCATCGCCATCACACCATCATGCCGGCCGGGAATATTCCCGCTGAGTATCGCGAAGACATCCGCATCTGGAGCAAGAAACAGCGTAATCCGTCGTATCCGGACGACCAAGTGACCCTGCACCAATGCGTGGCACTCTTCTACGCCGACCGTCGCCGCCCGTCGATCCGTCAGCTTCACAAGGCACTCTGTGCGATGCTGGACCGCGACGGTTTCCTTTCCGGTGGAAGCCCAGTTCATCCGAAGCTGTCCGAGTTCCGCAAACTGGTCCTGACTCTTCCGACAGAGTTCGTCAACGACATGCGCGACGGCCCCATCTGGAACATCTGGGATGTTCTCGCTTCCGCGGCCGAAGTCGGCGGTGCATCCGAAACTACATCTTACGTCAACTAAGGAGCGACCCATGGACATCGATCATATCGCCTCTCTGCTGAATGAGATCAGCATGCGCCTCGACCGTATCCCCACCTGGTCGGCTTCCAACGGCTCCCGTCCCTATGAGTACGTGCACATCGAAGCCGTTGCGATGGATGGTGCTCTTGAAATGGCAGAGGAATTCCCGGGCTTCGAGTGGGATATCTGGAAATCGATCGCGGAGTCATTTCAGATGATGAACGCTACACTTCGCTCGAACGGGGCACCGGAACTCAAGTTCGTTGAATACGCGACGTTCCTGGAGATCCTTAAGGAAGGTGATCTTCCGTCTGAGTCATAGCGGGTCGGTCAGGTCGGCATCGGGCTCCGACCTGACCGATATCTGAAGCGCCCATTCCCTCGCATTCTCAAGGTTCTGCAACCTCGGTCACTCCGGGGATCGGGAACCCGTGTCCGCACGCAAGAAACGGAGACTACAGTGACCACCGCATCCCGTTGCCACAAAAAGCTCAACTCAGCCGTCGCCTGGGACCAGACCCGCTTCAACTCCGAAGAACTCAGCCTCCACGATCGTTTTGCGAAAGCTGCAGCCAAAGGGTCGGATTTCGACCACACGTACAAACAGTTCCAAACCTTGCGCATTGAATGCGCGCGGCGTGGGCTGAGGGCATGCGGATTCCGGCAATTCTGCAACCGGGTCAATGCCTCGCACAATTACCGGTCCGATTTCCTCCGCGCCAACACCTGGAGAGACCACCCGAAGTTCTGGCCTGAAAATTCGCGTCCAGCGGATCTCAAGACTCTGCTCCTGTGCCTCGATCACACGGTCGAGGGCTGAGCGATGTCGATCGAACAGGACACTTCCATGAAGACAAGCAACGGCGTCGCCACGATTTCCGTAAAGTCTCGCGGCCATGAAATCCTGCCGCTGGAACTCTTGCAAGAGCTTCCGCCTGAGCTGCGGGAGACGCCGCTGCACATCTGCAGCGAGCTCGAGGCATCACATCACCTTCTGTTGGCCAGCCTGCAGACCGTGCTCGACCCGGCTGACCTGAACCCGGCCCTCGTCACCCTCGCCTCACGGGAAATCCGGAGTGTGACCGATGAGACCTGAGCATCACATCAAGCAGCATCTTATGGAGAAGCGCGCCGGCCTCGTTCCTGATCACCGTATCCCCGCCGTCGTGACACACTTGCGGCCAACAGCGATCGAAACGTTTGACACCATGCCGAAGCCGAGCAGCGCCTCCCGCGTTCCGTCGGCTAAGTCCCCATTCAATACCCGGGCGACCGCGGTGAACCCGCTCAATGACACGATCATCTTTATGGAGAGCGCACTCGAGCTCAAGGCCGGCAAAATCCTGAAGACCATGGACGTTGTCGAACTCCGCGAGCAGGTGAAGATCGAGTGGATCGATCTGGACGGTATCGTGCACAGCCACACGTTTGACTTCTGGATCCGAAAGCGCTGCGGGAAACGCGTCGCTATCGCCGTGAAGCCTTTCGAGAAGCTGGCCTCGAAACAGTTGATCGACATGCTCATCCTGATCAAGGACCAGGGCATCGGCGGTATCGCGGACGACGTGAGCTTCATCACCGAGCACTTCGCCAGCGAGTACGCGGCCGCCAACGCCGAGGAAATCCTTTTCGCGCGCCGCGCCCGCAACGATGCCGATGTCGAAGAGGCAAAAGAGCTTCTTCGTCAGGTCAAAGGACGCATCCGCTTCGGCGAACTCCTCAAAGGACTTGATATCCAGGCGTTCCGACGAACCGCCCTCTGGGTTCTCATCGGTGAAGGCTGGCTGCGCCCCGTCATTCCGGCGCTCATCGAAGACCACACGCTTATGGAAGTCTGCCCACCTCAAAAAGGAGAATCCGTATGAAGGATCTCCCGCTTCAGTTCGACGACCTTGCGGTCGTTCCGATGTACTATCTGGGCGACGCGACGAAGATCCTGATCGATGAGCAGGAATACCTTCTTGTGTCACAGGACATGAAGAAGACCGTGCTGCGGGACAGGCAGGGCTTCGACGAGGAGTTCTCCCACCAGCACATCTACGCCCTCCATTGCGCCCGGCGCCTCAAGGTCGAACGCGGCGGCGCAGATTTCTCTCTAGGCATGCCTGACCTTGGAGACTTCTCAGAAAAGAAGCTCGAGCGAGCTTTCTTTCTGGCCGATTGCCTTGATCTCTACCTGGAGATCGAGACGGTGGGACCCTCCTACCCTGGACTGGCAGAGTTTGGATTCACCCGGAAAAAGATTACGACCGGTTCGACTTGCCTTCAGGAGCTCCTGCCCTTCATTGAGCGAACGGTGAATGACAACGCCCGCAAGGGAAACCAGCGTGGCGGCAAGACCTACAAGTATGTGTCGATCGTGGGCCCGCGGCACTTCTTCCGCCTTTATGACCGGTATGCGGAGAATGGCTTCCGCGTCGAGGCGCTGGTCAGCACCGCCAACGGCCCAGGCGCAATGCCGTCGCAGTTCGATCGCGAGGATCTTGCCATTTGGATGGAGCACGCGAGACTGTATGCGGCCTCCAAGCGACCCAAGATCAGCGGTGCGCTCCTGATGCTGCAGGCGAAGATCGAAGAGTTGAATGGAATTCGTGCGATCCACGGCCTGCGTCCGCACGAAATGCCAAAGCCTAAGTTCTTCAACAAGATGATCAAAGGACTCGGTCGCTACTTCCTGACTGCGTCTCGGCTTGGTGACGATGTGGCGAAGGCCACGCTATCCAAGACCGGGAACGGTCTGCAGATCAGGCGTCCAGGCGCGCGCGTCGAAATGGACGAATGGAAGATCGACCTGCTCGTCCTGCTGATCTTCGCGGGTCTCGCGCAGAAAATGACGGACGAGGAACGCGAGATTATCAAGAGCACTCGCATCTGGGTTACCGTCGTCATCGACGTGGCCACACGTTGCATTCTGGCCATGCGTTTCAGCGCCCGTGCACCGTCCGAAGATTCCTCGATGGCTGCTCTCGAAATGGCGGTCTCCGACAAGACCATGTTGTCGGCTGTAATCGGGGCCGGGACACCCTGGATCTACAACGTGCTGTTCTCCAGCTTGGTCACCGACTGGGGACCTGCATTCCGCGCCATCCGACTGCGCACCGCCGTCGCGCAGGTGCGCGCTACCCATGAGTTCACCGCAGCAGGTTGGGCGGCGGGTCGCGGCACGATCGAATCCGTCTTCAAAACGCAGGGGATGCGGTTCATGCATTGGTTCGAAGGAAGAACCTTCTCGAACGTCATTGAGCGCGGCCCCAACGGAACCGAGGCAAAACTCAACATCGACGAGCTCAACCGGATGCTCGTGCGCGCCGTTGTGGACATCTACCACCACACCCCGCACGACGGCCTGAACGGTGCGACGCCACATAACGAGTGGCTTCGCCTCACCGCCAAATATGGGATTCTGCCGCCTCTGCATCCCGACCAGCGTCGCCACGTCTTCGGCACCAAGATCATCAAGGCGATCGGAGACAAGGGGGTGCGCTTCCTGGGTATCCACTACCAGCACTCCCGCCTTCAGCAAATGCGCACCGAGCAGGCCGCCCTGCCCGGGTCAAAATCTCCCCGCACCGAGATCCGCGTGGACCGCTTTAGTCTCCGCAAGATCTCGTTCTGGGACGGAAGCCGGTGGCTGGAAGCCGAGGCCACCATGGGTCTGCCAGAGGACGTCTCGGTATGGGAGTGGGTCGGAGCGACGAAGGAATTGCGTGCGATCCACCGAGCAAACGCGAAGCTCCACCTCTCCGTTCTTCTGAAGGCGGTGAACGACCTCCGCGAAGCCGGTCACGCTGCTAGCGCCCGCGCCGAACTCGGCACCGACATCCCGTCCGCGAAGCAGTACGCCGTCGTCGAGAAGAACTACTTCGACCTCGATGTCGAGGACGATCTCGAAGGCGCGCAGCCTGATCTGTCGGAGCTCCATATCCCGCACGACCCCACCACCGTCGGTATCGATGCTTTCCGACATCTCGGCGCCAGCCGCCGTGCCGCGCAGGCGGCAGCAGAGGCCGAAGACGTGGTCCGCCCGGCTGACTCGGGCTTCGCGGGGATGGGAGGCGGCACCGGCCAGGCTGATGACGGACTAGATTTCGATTATTGATGTAAGGAGAATCTCATGAAGAATTCCTATGATTCCTATTTCCAAGAAGCTGCGGAAGCTCTCCTCGGCTCAATGGATCCGAAGCTCCGCGATCGTGCTGCCCAGGTCGGCGAGATGAACAAGGCCTATATTGGAACGGCACGCGATTTTGAACTTGATGAGGCCTTCGAGGCGCTCATCGTAAACTCGGCGGCCGAACTGTTCGGCAAATCCGGAAAGCGCCGCGCTCTTTTTGTCGTCGGAGAATCCGGTTCAGGCAAGACCACAGCAGTCGAGAAGCATATTTCCAAGCGGTCGGAGTTCGCGTCGAGGGTGGCTGCAGACGGCACCCCGTACGATCTGCTGATCGACATGGAGGCCCCAAAGCCGCTCACCGTCAAGGCGTTGGCTACAACTGGCCTCAAACGGCTCGGATACCATGTGAACAATCCTCGCCTTACGGCTGCCGAGCTCTTTGAGCTTTGGAAGGATCAACTCCGCCAGCAGCGCGTCCTGTTCCTAGCCATCGACGAGCTCCAGCATGTTCTCAACGGTGACACGGTCAAGGAACTCCAGACCGTCGCCGACGTCATCAAGAGCCTGCTTCAGATTCCGGGGTGGCCACTTCATCTCATTCTGAGTGGCGTGCCGGAACTGGCCGGTTTTCTCCACCAATCCGGCCAGACCAACCGCCAGCTCAAGGAGCGTAGCAAAGTCATCGAATTCCGCCCCATGACCTTCCCCGAAGATATCCCCATCATGACGAAGATCGTGAACAAGATCGTGACCGTCGAGACCGGTCTCAAGGCGGATCCGGCGATCCTTGGTGAGGAATTCATTCACCGCCTTCTTCACGCCTCCTGTGGCGCATTTGGGTCGATGATCCAGACAACGAGGCATGTATGCGAGGTCGCATTGCGACGTGGAGCGGAGACTGTCGGCTCCGATCTATTCGCCTCAGCCTATGCGCTCGAAAGCGGTTGCCGTCCGTCACAGAACATCTTCACCGCCAAGGAGAATTGGAAGGACATCCTTCCCGCAAACTCGATGCGAGAATTGGTCGACAGGGGCCGCAGCGCGGAGCAGAAGCGCACCAAGGTGAAGAACTAGGAGGGGATACCGTGCAGAAACTTGAAATCGCGAGCGATGAACCTTTGCCGGGCTATCTGTCGCGCCTGGCTAATTTGCGCGGCGTACGTCTGTGGGACTTCCGCATCCACATGGGCATTCGTTCTCGACGCGCCACAACGCGATACTACGAAACCATTTCGGCCATGACCGGGATCGACCCTGCGGTTCTTAAGCGGCACGACCTCGTGAGGATCGGAGGAACCTTCAATGTGTTGGACATGACGTTTGACGTCAACGACATCTGGACGAAATCCGCGCGTGCATGCCCATGCTGCATTCATGAAGACGTTGAACTGGGCACTGGGCGGGAGGAGGCCCGCCCCAGACTCAGGTTCCGCTGGATGCTTCGCACTCTCGGGCGTTGCGCCGTTCATGGTGTGCCCTTAGTCCAGATTGGACCCGACTACGACAGGTTCTCGATCGGAGATTTCAACGGGGTGCTGGGCCGGAACCGGGACAAATGGAACTTGGGAAGTGCGGGGATCGACTGTGAAGCTCATCGTGTTGATCCCTTCGGTGCCACCCCACGACGGACGCCGGATGTATATTTCCATGATCGGATTGCAGCGACTGCGTCACATGACGGCGTTGGAGCTAGCAACCAGGATCAGGTCCATCTCCGCACCTCCGGTCCGGCTGACACTCCCGAAAGCAATTATCTACGGATGCTAGATGACATGCCCGTTGAAGCAGGGCTCCTCCTCACTGAGGTCGTTGGTGGCATGGAACTCTTCGGCGATCGATACCGAAGAAGCGATGCCACCGACGAAGAACGGCAAGCGGCGGTAGTTGCCGGGTATGGGTTCACCGGTCGCGGCTATGTGGGCTTGTCTCAATTCCTCAAGAAACGTGATCAAAGCCATTGGCGCGTACAACGACGAGGCAGCTTCAAGCAGCTCTATGGCACGCTCCAGGAGACCCTCTCTAGCCGTGTCGAATCGACAGGTTTCGAGAAGGTGACAAGCTTCGTTGCCGAGCACGCCTACGCCAATCACGCTCTCGGTCCGGAAGACATTTTTCTGGGATACAGTCTGCCAAGACGTCTTCACAGCATCCGCACGGCGGAGGTTGCGCATGACATCCACCGTGTCACCCTCAGGCGCATGTTGAAATCCGCCGGGCTGCTGCCGCCGGGGGCAGGTCGACTGGGGGATGGTCGCGTAGTTGTAGAGGCAGAGGCTCTCGAGAGCCTTATTGCAGGTTGGCAGGACCGCCTTCCGACCGAAGAGGCCAAAGCACGCCTTGGCATTAGTGGAGCTGCACTGAAAGCCATCGTTGAGAGCGGCTTGCTTCTCAAGGACGACGATCCGAACCGACAGAGTAACATCTCGCGGAAATCCTTCGAAGAACTGACTAGCTTCCTCGAGCGACTACCGCTCGGCACTCCCTGCCGTGGCATGAAAAGACTAACCGAGATGGTCAAGATGGGAAGACGGACCTATGGCGACGTTATCGGGCTAATCATTGATGGAACCATCAAAAACGTGATTAGGGACATACATCGCGATGAGCCGGTGCGCTTTGACAGCATCTTCGTCGACCCAGTCGAAGTTAAGGCAGCATCGCCTAGACTTTCTCCCCCCGGGATCACATTGCAGCTCGCGGAAGCCCAGCTAGGCACGACCAGGAAAACCGTGGAGCAGCTTGTTGCTTCAGGTCTCCTGGAATCCATTACCACCGAAAATCCAGCGACAGGAAAAAGTCAGACCTTCATCTTGCCCGACAAGCTTGAGGAGTTTCAAAGAACCCACATCTCGCTGTTCGTTTACGCCAAAGGGCGTGGTCAGATCGGTGACGTGAAGAAGAGACTGGCAGCCGCGGGGATCATGCCCGCCTTCGAGAAGGCCGGAGTGGCTACCTTCTACAGGATGGATTCGCTGCCGTCAGAGTAAGATTCGGCAGAAAATTCTGTAAATCAAAAACCCGCTTTGGCGGGTTTTTGTTTGTCTGTAGTTCAGGAGGGCATCGGGTGTTCGGAAAATATGACTCAGCAGAGAGGTAAAATATGACTCTTAATTTGCATTACAAGCGTATGCGCACTGAAATCGTTGAATATTTTTGGTTCACGGCTGGATTTTATGACTTTTCAGTGGGGTCCATCCACCCCACTTAAAGGTCATAAAGTGGGGCGTCAAAGTTCGGAGAAGCTGTAGTGTTGCGTTCGTTTACTCACGAGATTCAAACGTGACCTCGCTTCAAAACTAAGGCTTCTTTTTAGGCCGTTACGCTCGAACGAACGTGACGGCCTATTCCTTTGGTGTCTTAGGAGGTCGTACCGCTCCAATCCTCAACACAAATCAGAGGAAACAGAGCAAGCGGGTCGCAGAATGCACCGGAAAACTTGAGTTAGACGACGTTCCAGTTTTCAACTCTAATATCGAGTCCGTGCTCTGGATCAAACCCTGCCTCGACGTGGATCGTAAACGCCCTTCCTCCATAAACGTAGATTGATGCCTTTCGCCCAAGTAACGGCCAAATTTCTGGGCTTGAGTTGATCTGTGGGAAGTCCTTGATCCACTCCTGCTTTTCCTCCGCATCCATGGCCTCAAACTCGGGATAGTATCGCTCTCTGTAAATGTGAAAGACGTGATCCTCGAAAGTTTTTCGGAAGGATGCCTTACTGAGTATTTCAGTTATGAATTCTATCACTTCAGCAGTCAGCGCATCCTCCTCACCACCGACGTGAAGTTCACATTTGAACTCCGCCCAGACCGGAGCCACCTTCTTCTTGAGGTGCCATTTATATGTTGTGTCGAAACCGAAGGTGCCGATGCCCTTCACACGCACATCCTTAATCGCTCCCTCAAGACGCCGAACGATTGTCCAAAGTCCCGATTTTATATCATAATACAGCAGGTATTGCTCATCGAAAGTCAGTTCGTCCCCAATCGTGCTCTTTACGGTCATCGTCATAAACCCCTTGGAGAGCTTCTGTCCGACAAACCCGCCATCATAGGGAGTGGGCATCCCAAACCGAATAGCGCGTCGCACGACAGCAGTTGAACCATGAAAGGCGTTCGTTGGCATTTCATGACCGCTGGCTATCGCACTTTTTTTGATATCCTCCGATGTCTCAAATCTTCGCCCGCTAACGTAATGGTCGAACTCTATGTTTCTAGCGCCATCAAAAATGGTCTCCTCGCGCCGGTCGAAGTAGCCTTGCAACAAAATTTCCGGAGTTGATGCAGAGGAGGCGATTACGCTCGGTTTTTTTATTTCACTGGCGAACAACCGCTTAAAAAGAGCCTCATTGTTTTTCTCCGCTTTTGCCCGGAGGTTTCTCTCAGGCCCCACCTGTTCAATGAATGTTGCAAAATCATCCGCGAGGCGTATGGGCTCAGAAGGTGTTTGATCGTCATGATAGCCAATGGGTCGGACACCCCAAATCGAACCCAAGTCCTCCCCTTCATTTAAATCAACGAGCAACCGAAGCGTTACACTCGGCCTAAACTCTCCGCTTATTTCACAAAGCGGATAATAAAGGGCTGGGTTGCCCGGTAGTCGTCCGCCCTCGTTGCGATCCAGATAATGCTCGTATCGGCTCTTGAAGAAAGCCTGATCTTCCACGCCTTTGAATCTCAAATTGAGAAGAGCGTCGCCTCGCGCAACAAGTACGGCACTGTAATCATACTCCAACTTCCAGGATCCGATATTCAAGAGGTACCACCGGATGTCTTCTGGAAGAGGCTTACCGACCAGCGCCTCAATGGCATCTACGGTCTCAGCATCATAGCGATAGGAATAATACGGGTCTCTCTCATACCCAGCGCGACCCACAGTATCTTCAATTCTGCTCATGACTGTCCTATTTCTTCACCCCGCTGCGCTCAATTCACGCAATGGAACGGGAGTATCCTCTCCATTCTGCAGTAATCAAATGTCAAAATTTAAACCTATTGATTCGAAAAATCAGAAAATACAACGCAGAGAAGAAGTTAAAGATTGAGTATTTCCATGTAAAGTGGCGGGTCATCGTAGTTGCCTCTTCAATCACCACCGCGACACAAAAAAGGCCCGCCTAAGCGAGCCTTTCCAACCTCTTCCGAAAACCTACAATCAAATCTCCGGGCAACCGCGCTGGTTGGCGAAGGTGATGGTGTCTGGGCCGCGGCGGGTGTCACCCTCGACGACCACGCGGCGTGGCGTAATGCGGACCACTTCCGGATCGCGCAGGCCGGATGCTCGTGCGGCGGCGCGGGCTTCGCGTTCGCTGCAGCCCGCCATACGTGGCGGGCCACGGCGGTCCATGTCGCGGCGGTCACGATCGCGATCGCGGATAACCGGGCGTACGCCGTCGGGGCCGATCCGCAGCTCCACATCCTGAGCCTGTGCCACGCCGGACACGGCGACGCTTGAAACTGCCATAGTAACAGCAAGTCCTGCAACTTGAATAATCTTCCGCATGTTGCCTCCTCAGTGCCATTACTTCGGCACACATAAATGTTCACCGCGCTATAACGTCGAGACGTCTCACTGGTTCCTTCATGGTTGTTTTACGATGATCTTGGGATGGCAGGCAGATCGCAATAAAATGCCCCGCCGAAGCGGGGCATAAGAGATTGGTAGTGCGTATTGAGGATCAACACTCAGGCTGCGACATCCGCAGTGAATGCTGACTTGATCAGCGTCCTTGTGTAGTCGGCAGACGGCGCGTTGAAGATCGCGTCGGTCTCTCCCTCCTCCACGATTTTCCCATCCTTCATCACGATCACATAGTCTGAGATCGCCTTGATCACCGAGAGATCGTGGCTGATGAAGATGTAGGAAAGGCCATGCGTCTTCTGCAATTCGCGCAGCAGATCGATCACCTGGCCCTGCACCGAGCGGTCCAGAGCAGAGGTCGGCTCGTCGAGGATGACCACATCCGGTTTCAGGATGATGGCTCTGGCAATCGCGATACGCTGGCGCTGACCGCCGGAGAATTCGTGCGGATAGCGGTTGCGGGCTGCAGGATCGAGCCCGACCTCCTTCAGCGCTTCGATGGCGCGCTTGTCACGCTCCGCGCGGCTCAATTGCGGCTCGTGGACGAAGAGGCCTTCGGTGATGATCTCGCCCACCGTCTGGCGCGGCGAGAGCGAACCGTAAGGGTCCTGGAACACCAGTTGCAACCGCCGGCGCAGCGGCCGCATGGCCTTGCGGTCCAGCCCGGTGATCTCCTTCTTCTCAAAGGTGATCCGTCCCTTGGCATTGGTGAGCCGGAGGAGCGCCCGGCCGAGCGTCGACTTGCCCGAACCGGATTCCCCCACGATGCCAATGGTCTGGCCCTGGCGCAGATTGATATTCACGCCATCGACTGCGCGAAACACGCTTGCCTTGGAGAGGAAGCCGCCGGGAATGTCGTAATCGACGGTGACATTCTGGCCGGAGAGCACGACAGGCGTGCCGTCTGCCACTGGCGGCTTGTGGCCGCTCGGTTCGGCATCCAGCAGCATCCTGGTGTAGTCCGCCTGCGGGCGTTCGAAGATATCCTCCGTCGTGCCCGCCTCGACCACCTCGCCACGCCGCATCACCGTGACGCGGTCGGCAAAGTGGCGCACCACGCCGAGATCGTGGGTGATCAGCACCACAGCCATGCCGAAGCGTTGCTGCAACGACTTCAACAGATCGAGGATCTGCGCCTGGATCGTGACATCCAGTGCTGTCGTCGGCTCGTCCGCAATCAGGATGTCCGGCTCATTTGCCAGCGCCATGGCAATCATGACACGCTGGCGCTGCCCGCCGGAAAGCTCATGCGGATAGCTGTCGATGCGGCGTTCCGGATCGGGAATACCGACGAGCTTCAGAAGTTCGAGAACACGGGCGCGCGCCTCGCTCTTGCTGCCACCGCGGTGATGCAGGATCGGCTCGGCGATCTGCGCGCCGATCCGGTAGAGCGGGTCGAGCGAGGTCATCGGCTCCTGGAAGATCATGGTGATCTTCGCGCCGCGGATGGTGTTGAGTTCATCGACCGGAAGGCCGATCAACTCGCGTCCGCGATATTTCGCCGATCCATTGATGACGCCATTGGAGGCGAGAAGCCCCATGATGCCCATCATCGTCTGGCTCTTGCCGGAACCGGATTCACCGACCACGGCAAGCGTCTCACCTTGGCGTACATCAAGATCGATGCCCTTGACGGCATTGACCATGCCGTCCGGCGTGGTGAAATCGACCTTGAGATTGCGAACCGTCAATATGGTTTCAGATGTCGTCATGTCAGCGATCCTTTGGATCAAGTGCGTCACGCAACCCGTCGCCCACGAAGTTGAGGGAGAACAGGGTCAGCACGAAGAACAGAGCCGGGAAGATCAACAGCCAGGGCGCCGACTGCATGTTGTTGGCGCCTTCCGAAATCAGCGCCCCCCAACTCGTCAACGGCGCCTGCACGCCGAGGCCGAGGAAGGAAAGGAAGCTTTCCAGAAGAATGACCTTCGGCACCACGACGGTCACGAAGACGACGACCGGGCCGATGGTATTGGGGATGATGTGACGGCGGATGATCTGCCAGTCGCTCAATCCCAAGGCCTGTGCCGCACCGACGAATTCCCGGCGTTTGAGCGCAAGCGTCTGGCCTCGGACGATACGTGCCATATCCAGCCATTCCACCGCCCCGATCACCAGAAAGATCAGGATGAAGCTTCGGCCAAAGAACACCACGAGGACGACGACGAGAAAGACGAAAGGCAGCGAGTAGAGGATTTCGACAAAGCGCATCATCACATTGTCGACGCGTCCGCCGATATAGCCGGCCGTCGCGCCGTAGACCACGCCGATGCCGAGCGACACGAGGCTTGCCAAAACCCCGACCGCGATCGAGATCTGCCCCCCCAGCATGACACGGGCCAGCATATCACGTCCGTTGGTATCGGTGCCGAAGAAGAAGTACTCCCGGTTCACCTCGCCTTCCAGCTTCAGTGTCCGTCCCTCGTCCTCGGTCGCGACGACCTTGGTGTTTTCGAACTCGTTGGCACGGTCGAAATAGCGTGTCGTGCGCGGATCGATGGCGCTGCTGGATGTCACCGTTGCCGTGAAGGTCTGGCCGCTGACGGCGAATTCCTTCAGATCGACACGGGCACGGCCTGCAACGCCTTCCATCACCTCCTGCAGATTGTTCACATCCGGACGTGGCTCCAGGCTCGGTGGCACGGAAACGTAGGAGGAGAACACCTGGTCATAGGTGTGGGTGAGGAAATGCGGACCGATGAAGGAAAAGAGCGTGATCAGCACCAGCATGACGGAGCCCGCCATCGCCGCTTTGTTGCGGCGGAAGCGCATCGCTGCCAGCTGGAACAGGCTTCGGCTCTGCACCTCGGCTTGGGGTGGAAGATTGGTCGAAAGATCAGTCATGTCGGACCCTCGGATCGAGAAGGCCGTAGAGAATATCGACCACGAGATTGAAGAGGATGACGAAGATGGCGACGAGAACCACTGTTCCCATGACCAGCGTATAGTCGCGATTGATGGCGCCGAGCACGAAGTAACGGCCGACACCTGGAATGGTGAAGATCGTTTCGATCACGGCAGAACCGGTCAAAAGCGCTGCAGCGCAAGGTGCCAGATAGGAGACGACCGGCAGCATGGCAGCACGCATGGCATGGGAGACAACCACGCTTCTTGCCGGAAGGCCATAGGCCTTGGCGGTGCGAATATGGTCCATGCGCAGAGCCTCGATCATCGCACCACGCGTCAACCGCGCGATAACCGCAAGCTGCGGCAGGGCAAGCGCAATCATTGGCAGGATGAGATAACGCAGCGACCCATCCCCCCAGCTGCCGGCAGGCAGAAGGCCGAGGAAAACCGCAAAGACAAGTGTGAGCACAGGTGCGACAACGAAGTTCGGCACCGTCACACCCACCGTCGAAATCGACATGATGGAGAAATCGAAAGCGCTGTTTTGCCGAAGGGCCGCGAAGGTACCGGCAATAACACCACCGATCACAGCCAGAAGCAGCGCATAGCAGCCGAGCTCCAGCGAGTAAGGCAGGCCTTTGCCGATCAGCTGCGCGACGGTGTTATCCTTGTAAATATAGCTCGGACCAAAATCGCCTGTGACGGCATTGCGCAGATAAATCAGATACTGACGCCACAATGGTTCATCCAGATGATAAGTCCTCATCAGGTTTTCCATCGTTTGTGGCGGCAGGGGCCGTTCAAGGTTGAACGGACCGCCAGGTGCAAAACGCATCAGGAAAAAGGAAATGGTGACGACGATAAACAGCGTCGGCACCGCGCTCGCCAAACGGCGCAGAACAAATGAAATCATGGCTTTTCAGGCTCCGGGGCATGGCACGGCGGGCTTATTCAGCCGCCGTGCCAGCGCTGCTTATTCGGAAACGCTCAGAAAGCGGCTCAAGTGTTCATTGGCAGCATTGTCGTGCCAACCCTTGACGCGATCCGATACGAGCCAGAGATCGGCCTGGGTCAGAAGCGGTGCCACCGGCTGTTCCTTCATCAGGATCGTTTCAGCCTCATGCAGCAGCTTGGAGCGGGCAGCCGGGTCCTTCTCCTCGTAAGACTTCTTCATCAACGCGTCGTATTCCGCGTTGTTGAACTTCGCATAGTTGAAGGTCTTGTTGGAAGAGATGGAGAGCGCCAGGAAGTTTTCCGCGTCTGCGTAATCGGCGACCCAGCCGGCACGCGCGACATTGTACTTGCCGCCTTCCTGCAGGTAGCCATAGTGCGACGCCACGTCGAGGTTCACCAGCGACACATTGGCGCCGAACGTGTTCTTCCACATATCGGCGATAGCGGTTGCTACACGCTCGTGGTTCGGGTTGGTGTTGTAGCGGATTTCGATGGAGAGCGGCTTGCCACCTTCGCCGTAACCGGCTTCCTTCATCAGCTTGACGGCTTCGTCTTCACGATCGAGCTGGGACAGGGTTGCGAAATCGGCCTTGGCCGGCTCGCCGTAGGAGTCCATGCCGGGTGGCACCATGGAATAGGCCGGAACCTGCGATCCGCTATAGATTTCCTTCGCCAGGAAGTCGCGATCGACAGCCATGGAGAGCGCACGGCGAACGCGAACGTCGCTATAGGGCGCTTCGCGCGTATCGAAAGTGTAGTAGTAGGTTGCAAGTGTAGGCGACACATGGACCTGCTCGCCATAGGCCTTGCGCAGGCGATCGAGCTGATCGGCCGAGAAGTTGTAGGCGAGATCCATTTCCTTCGCCTCGAAGCGACGAACCGAGGCTGCCTGGTCGTCGATCGGGTAGAAGATCACCTTGTCGATCTTGGTATTGGCAGCGTCCCAGAAGTTCGGGTTCTTCACCACAGTCAGGCTGTCATTGGGAACATGCGACTGCAGCGTATAGGCGCCGTTCGAGACCATGACGCCCGGCTTGACGAAGTCCTTGCCGTTCTTGTCGAAGCTTGCCTTGGACACAGGCAGTGCCGTCTGGTGCGCGAGCAGTTCGAGAAAGAAGGGTGTCGGGCGCTCAAGCGTGATTTCGAGCGTCTTGTCGTCCACCGCCTTCACGCCAAGCTGATCGAGCGGCAACTCGCCCTTATTGATCTTTTCGGCATTCTTGATGGGATAAAGAATATTGGCGTATTTGGCAGCCGTCTTCGGGTCCTGAACGCGCTGGTAGGAGAACACGAAGTCCTCTGCGGTAACCGGAGAGCCATCCGACCACTTCGCATTGTCACGCAGCTTGAACGTATAGACGGTGCCGTCATCCGACAGCTTCCAGCTTTCGGCTGTGCCGGGCACAATCTTGCCGGCGGAGTCATAAATCGTCAGACCTTCATAGAGGTCCTTCAGGATGAAGGCTTCGATATTGATCGAGGTCTGTGCCTGATCGAGAGTTTGGGGTTCCCCCGGATTACCGCGATGCAGAACGGTTTCAGCAAGAGCGGAACTGGCGCCAATCAGAAGTGAGCCAAGAAGAAGTGCGGCCCGCGTTGTCGTTTTAAACGAAATCATTTTTTTAATGCTCCCAGACAGTTTGAGAGGCCTAAAACAAGGGCATATTGGCTTGACGCGCAACCCCCAATATTTTCAGCCACTTCAAACCTGCCCCTTGAACAGGCACAACCGTGACTGCGCAACAATGCGGCAGATGCAAAATATGCTGAAAAAATATCGGGATACGTCACGCCGCAATCCGTCTAGCTGACTGACAAATTTACGCTGAATTTCGTGTCCAGCTGTGGAAAAAGATAACCAGTAAGCTGAACGTGGCCGAGCTCTCAGGAGAATCCCCACGCTGGAGGGCTGATGGAGATAGAGAGTGAAGGACGCTTGAGCGGCTTTCGTTTTTGGCTAAACTGAAACAAAACGAAAAGGTTTTAGGGGGCCATTCAATGTTTTTCAGCGCGCGTCAAACCGAGATCATAGAGCTTGCAAAATCCGAAGGACGCGTGCTCGTCGAAGACCTCGCAGCACGCTTTTCCGTTACCCCGCAAACGATCCGCAAGGACTTGAACGAACTGTGCGAAAACCGGACGCTGAACCGCATTCATGGTGGCGCCATTTTTCCGAACGGCACCGAAAATATGCGCTATGAGGCGCGCCGTTCGATTGCAGCGAGCGAGAAGCAGGCCATAGGCAAGGCGGCAGCGAACATTATTCCCAACAAGTCCTCACTCTTCATCAATATCGGCACCACGACGGAGGCCGTCGGCGACGCACTTCTCGATCACCACGAACTGATGGTCATTACCAACAATATCAATGTCGCAAACCGGCTGCGGATCTTCCCCTCCATTGAAGTCATCATAGCCGGTGGCGTGGTGCGCGGCACCGATGGTGGCATTGTCGGCGAGGCGGCAGTCGATTTTATTCGTCAGTTCAAGGTGGATTATGCGGTGATTGGCGTCTCGGCCATCGATCCGGACGGCGCCTTGCTCGACTACGATTTTCGCGAGGTGAAAGTGGCCCAGGCAATCATCGCCAATGCGCGTCACGTAATTCTCGCCAGTGACTCCAGCAAATTCGAGCGCACGGCACCGGTGAGGATCGGCCATCTCTCGCAGGTTCAGACCTTTATTACAGACCATTGCCCATCGGAGTCGATACGAGACATCTGCAGAGAAGCTGGCGTCCAACTGATCGAAACAGCCCCAGTGAATACAGATACTATAGACGATAGTTTCGTTTGACATTCGCTTTGAGTTCCTTTTATTTTCCCTTCAACAAAAAAATCGTTCGGCTTGCACGCGCAACAACAGGGAGTAGGGACAGGTGGCTCAAGAGGCGGTTCGCGACATCTTCGTCGTCGGCGGCGGCATCAATGGCTGCGGCATTGCGCGCGATGCGGCCGGTCGAGGCTATTCCGTTACACTGGCGGAGATGAAGGACTTTGCCTCCGGCACATCCTCTGGTGCCACCAAGCTCATCCATGGCGGATTGCGCTATCTGGAGCATTACGAGTTTCGTCTCGTGCGCGAAGCCCTGATGGAACGCGAAGTTCTGTGGGCTATGGCACCCCACATCATCTGGCCAATGCGCTTCGTTCTTCCCTTTCACAAGGGTGGCATTCGTCCCGCCTGGCTGATCCGGCTTGGTCTTTTCCTCTACGACCACCTTGGCGGCCGCAAATTGCTGCCTGCCACCAAGTCGCTCGACATGCGGCGTGACCCGGCCGGCAAACCGTTGAAGCCGCTCTTCACCAAGGCTTTCGAATATTCTGACGGGTGGGTGGATGATGCCCGCCTCGTCGTGCTGAACGCACGCGACGCGGCAGACCGCGGCGCCGACATCATGAACCGCTCGAAAGTCATCTCCGTTCGCCGGGAGAATGGTCTTTGGACCATCGACGTGCAGGACATCGAGAGCGGCAACGTGAAAACCGTGCAGGCGCGGATGCTGGTCAATGCGGCCGGTCCCTGGGTGGATCAGGTATTGTCCAACGCGGCGGGCAAGAACCAGGTCCATAATGTGCGCCTCGTTCAAGGCAGCCACATCGTCGTGAGGAAGAAGTTCAACGATCCGCGCGCCTATTTCTTCCAGAACCCCGATAACCGCATCATCTTCGCCATTCCCTACGAAACGGACTTTACGCTGATTGGCACCACCGACCGGGACTATGACGGTGATCCGTCCCAAGTGAGGATCAGCGACGAAGAAACGGATTATCTCTGCAAGGCAGCCAGCGAGTATTTCGCCGAGCCCGTAACGAAGGACGATATCGTCTGGACCTATTCCGCCGTTCGCCCACTCTATGATGACGGGGCATCCAAGGCCCAGGAAGCCACGCGCGATTACGTGTTGAAGCTTGAACAGAATACCGGCGAGCCACCACTGCTCAACGTTTTTGGTGGCAAACTTACCACCTATCGCCGTCTTGCCGAACACGCGCTGGAAAAGATCAACGAAGCGATCGGCACCAAGGGTTCGCCCTGGACCGCGAAGAGTTCGTTGCCCGGCGGCGATTTTGCACCGACCGGCTACGAGGCTGAAGTGGCGAAACTGAAGGCCCGCTACGGCTTTCTTTCGGATCGCCATGCCCGTCGGCTGGTCCGCCTTTACGGAACGAAAGCTGCCATCTTCTTGGGAGATGCGACCGGTGTGGAGGCACTGGGCAGGCATTTCGGCGGGGATCTTTACGAGCGCGAAGTCACTTGGCTGATGGAACAGGAATGGGCCAGAACCAGCGAGGACGTGCTCTGGCGTAGAACGAAGCAGGGCCTGCATTTTTCCCGGGAGGAAGCTGCAGCGCTCAGCGATTACATGACGACAAAGGCTGCCTGAGACGACTGATTTGGACGCGCCGTAACGGCGCTGCATAAGACGTATTGATTGCAGACATCTTGCTGGTGGAGGAGGCCGCGGGACAGAATGCTTGAATTGCGCAACATCGCGAAGATGGTGGGCGGGGATTATCACATCTACCCCACCAATCTGACACTCAAGCGGGGCACGCTGAATGTCCTGCTTGGACCAACCTTGTCCGGCAAGACGTCACTGATGCGACTGATGGCAGGCCTCGACAAACCGACCGAGGGCTCGCTGGTCTTTGATGGCACCGACGTCACCGGCAAACGCGTGCAGGATCGCAGCGTTGCCATGGTCTACCAGCAATTCATCAATTATCCCTCGCTTTCCGTTTACGAAAACATCGCCTCCCCGATGCGGATTGCAAAAAAGGATAGTGCGACGATCGACCGCGAGGTTCGAAAAGCGGCCGACCTGTTGAAATTGACGCCCTATCTGGAGCGGACGCCGCTCAATCTCTCCGGCGGCCAGCAGCAGCGCACCGCACTTGCGCGCGCCATCGTCAAGAATGCCAGCCTCGTTCTCCTGGATGAGCCGCTTGCCAACCTCGATTACAAGCTGCGTGAAGAACTGCGTGAGGAACTGCCAAAGATCTTCGCCTCGTCCGGCGCGATTTTCGTCTATGCGACAACGGAGCCCTCGGAGGCGCTTCTTCTGGGCGGCAACACTGCGACGATGAACCAGGGTCAGATCACCCAATACGGTCCGACCATCGACATGTATCGCAATCCGGTCGATCTTGTCTCTGCCAGAACCTTTGCCGATCCGCCATTAAACATCGTCGAACTGGCCAAATCAGGCGGTTCGTTTCTACAAAACGGCCAACCGGCTTTCGCCGTGCCGGCTCACCTTGCCGGCATTCCCGACGGTCCGATAACAGCGGCGTTTCATCCGCATCACCTTTACCCTGACCCAACCAATGCTGCTGCAGCCAAGCTTCAGGCAAAAACGCTGGTCTCGGAAATTGCCGGATCGGAAAGCTTCATCCATCTCGACTTTGCCGGCCATCGCTGGGTCATGCTGACCCGTGGCATTCTCGACATCGAGCCGGATCGCCAGATCGAAATCTATCTCGACACCCGCCATCTCATGGCCTTCGACATGAATGGCCGCTCCCTTGCAACCCCAAAGCTCGCTGCCGCGTGAGGAGATAGAGACATGGCACGTATCAGTCTCGACCATATCCGCCACGCCTATAACGCGAAAGCAAAAGCGGCCAACGATTACGCTTTGAAGGAGGTGCACCACGACTGGAACGATGGCGGCGCCTATGCGCTGCTCGGCCCTTCCGGCTGTGGCAAGACCACCCTGCTCAATATCATTTCCGGCCTCATCCATCCGTCCGACGGCCGCATTCTGTTCAATGGCAAGGATGTGACGAATTTGCCGACCGAACAGCGCAACATCGCCCAGGTGTTCCAGTTTCCGGTGATCTACGACACGATGACGGTTTACGACAATCTTGCCTTTCCGTTGCGAAACCGCGGTGTTTCCGAGCCCGACGTCGATCGCCGCGTCAACGAAATCCTGGAGATGATCGATCTTGGCGCCATGGCCAAGCGCCGCGCGCGCCGCCTGACCGCAGACCAGAAACAAAAGATCTCGCTCGGTCGCGGTCTTGTGCGCAACGACGTCAATGCCATTCTCTTCGATGAACCGCTGACGGTCATTGATCCTCATATGAAATGGGTGCTTCGTTCACAGTTGAAACGCCTGCACCGCCAGTTCGGCTTCACCATGGTCTACGTCACGCACGATCAGACCGAAGCATTGACCTTCGCTGACAAGGTCGTCGTCATGTATGACGGCCAGATCGTCCAGATCGGCACGCCAGCGGAACTGTTTGAGCGCCCAAGCCACACCTTCGTCGGTTACTTCATTGGCTCGCCCGGCATGAATGTGCTGCCTGTTTCTCTAAACGGCGCGCAGGCTAAGATTGGTGACCAGACGATTGCATTGTCTTCCGCTCCAGACGTCAATGTGGGTGCCAAGACGGAACTCGGCATCAGGCCTGAATTCATCTCGCTTGGCCGCGACGGCATGCCGGTCTCGATCACCAAGGTCGAGGACCTCGGCCGCCAGAAGGTGGTGCGCTCCAGCTTTGCAGGTCAGCCGCTGACGATCGTAGTCCCGGAGGACGGTGAAATCCCCTCAGACCCGCGCGTGACCTTCGATCCGAGGGCCATCGGCATCTATGCCGATAGCTGGCGCGTGGGAACAGGAGCCTGAGCCATGGACAAGACAGTCAACAACAAGGCTTGGTTCCTCGTCATTCCGGTTCTGGTGCTCGTCGCTTTTTCGGCGGTCATCCCGCTGATGACGGTCGTCAACTATTCTGTGCAGGATACGTTCGGCAACAATGAGTTCTTCTGGGCAGGCACCGACTGGTTCGTGC
>Ga0308171_1000823_pt1 | contig 52850 bp, 44 predicted proteins | sample PhyGR1_FD_202135 | JGI IMG/M metagenome (GOLD analysis project Ga0308171, IMG submission 202135) | Phyllosphere microbial communities from UC Gill Tract Community Farm, Albany, California, United States - DLSLSG.R1 | ecosystem: Host-associated > Plants > Phyllosphere > Unclassified | place: USA... | reverse complement strand
CACTGGGGTTTAAAACGATGAAGACGGCTTACGCCACGATAAAGGGGATTGAAGTGATGCGCGCACTGCGCAAAGGGCAGGCAGAATCGTTTTATTTCGGTCATCCCCTGGGCAAGATGCGTCTGGTAAGCAGAGTTTTTGAAATGTAAGGCTATTTCACCGGGAAGGTGACTTGACCGTCCTTATATTTGCAACAGTGCCTGTTTTGCCACGTGATACCGCTACAGGATCAGGAGTATGGTGATCTGATCCTAACTAGGGCCAAAAGTTCGATTTATTCAACAAAGCCGCGTTGCACTTATTATCTGAATTCGCACCTTCCCTCAATATTCCCTCACTGAAATATAAACGAACACATTTAATTTACACTGGCGGGTTGACAATAGTATTAGCCATGGGTAGATTTCACAGGCCGAAGTTGCGGCCTTTCCTAACCTGACATAAGAGACTAATGGATACTGAATTTAGTAGCTGCCCGAACATGGCCTTAATGGCGGTTCGGGAAAGTAAACATGAAATCGATTGTGATCACTTCTTCGTTTTGGTGTGTCTCGCCGGAGCTTGATGCTCTCGTGTTGTCCCACCTCGACCAGGGTTTTCACGGTCCCGAGGTGTGTTATGAACTTCAAATCTACCCTTTTTCCTGGTGTTAAAACAGTGACATCAACGCTGCGTGTCCGGCCGCCCCATGATCGGGTATTGTCCGTACGCAAAAAACAGTCAAACTCAATTTTATGTTCTAAAATCATTGAGTTGAATCAACGCATCACCAACTGGCGTGTCAGTCCTGTCACCGGCCAGCTGGAGCGTCGTTGCAACTTCTCTGATGGCGAAGACCCACAAAGTCGACCCTTCGTAGCCTGATTCAGCCGTTACGCCGTCGGGCGTGTCTGCCGCTATGCCGCAGCCCGCTTTCATGCGCCACGCTGAGTTACTTCACTGTTGGTACCTGTTTATTCGCTGATGCCTTCTGGCATATTTATCAGGAGGAATAAACACGTCCCGAGAAAATACACTATAAATTTCTCACCTGTTTATTTTTAATAAATAAATAGCGAGAAACCCTGTGCGAAATTAATTTAAAACCGATCGCTCATGCGGCATCGGGCTATTTTCGGCCGCCCTTAATCTGGCGCTTACCTTAAAAAGCCTGCTGCCGTCCGGCGACAGGAGCACCACCATGACTGTACAAACCAAGAACAGTAATAAAAAAAGCACGCTGTCTATGCGTGCCGCCCAGGAAGCCAAAAACGGCATCGCAGAAACCCTGGTCAACCTGAACACCACCCGGGAAGGGCTGCAGGAAGCCAACGCCAGCGCCCGGCTGGAGCGGGATGGCCTGAACGAAGTTGCCCATGACAAGCCGCCTCACGCGCTAATTCAGCTGCTGATGGCATTTAACAACCCCTTTATCTACGTGCTCGGTATCCTCGCAGGGATCAGCTTCTTTACCGATTACTGGCTGCCCACCAGCCACGGCGAAGACGGCGACCTGACGACGGTGATTATCATCGGCACCATGGTGGCGCTCAGCGGCCTGGTCCGTTTCTGGCAGGAACACCGCTCGGCGAAGTCAGCCGAGGCGCTAAAAGCAATGGTTCGTACCACTGCCACGGTCGTGCGTCGTGAACATGCGGGGCAAAAAGGAACTCCACGTGAAATCCCGATGCGCGAACTGGTCGTGGGCGATATCGTGCAGCTCTATGCGGGGGACATGATCCCGGCAGACGTGCGCCTGATTGAGTCCCGGGACCTGTTCATCAGCCAGGCCGTGCTGACCGGTGAAGCGCTGCCGATTGAGAAATACGACACCCTGGGCGACGTGACGCAAAAGTCCGCGCACGATAAGGCAATCGACAGCGAAAACCTGCTAGATATCCCTAACATCTGCTTTATGGGTACCAACGTGGTCAGCGGCACCGCGCAGGCTGTGGTGGTCGCAACCGGGCCACGGACCTACTTTGGCTCGCTGGCTAAAGCAATTGTCGGGAGCCGCGCGCAAACGGCCTTCGACCGCGGCGTGAACAGCGTCAGCTGGCTGCTGATCCGCTTTATGCTGGTGATGGTGCCGGTGGTGTTCCTGATTAACGGCCTGATGAAAGGCGAATGGTGGGATGCCCTGCTGTTTGCCCTGGCGGTCGCCGTGGGCCTGACGCCGGAAATGCTGCCGATGATCGTCAGCGCCAACCTCGCCAAAGGCGCGGTGGCTATGGCGAAGCGCAAAGTGGTGGTGAAGCGCCTGAACGCTATCCAGAACTTGGGCGCAATGGACGTGCTGTGCACCGACAAAACCGGGACGCTGACGCAGGATAAGATCATCCTCGAACATCACGTGGGCACCAACGGCCAGAAAAACGAGTCCGTGCTGGGGCTGGCTTGGCTTAACAGCTACCACCAAAGCGGCATCAAAAACCTGATGGATCAGGCGGTCATTTACTTCTCCGACAATGAGCCGAACTTCGTCAAACCGCAGGGCTACAGCAAAGTCGATGAGATACCGTTTGATTTCGTCCGCCGCCGCCTGTCGATTGTGGTGAAGAACAGCCAGAGCGATCACCTACTGGTGTGCAAAGGCGCCGTAGAAGAGATGCTGAGCATTGCCACCCACATGGAAGAGAACGGCAAGGTTGTCGCACTGGATAATCAGCGTCGTGATGCCATGCTGGCAATGACCAATGACTACAACAAAGATGGCTTCCGTGTACTGGTGGTGGCAACTCGCGATATTCCTAAAGCCGAGGCGAAAAAACAGTACGGTACCGACGATGAGCACGATCTGATTATCCGCGGTTTCCTCACCTTCCTCGATCCGCCGAAGGAGAGCGCAGGCCCGGCAATTGCTGCTCTGATGGACATTGGCGTAGCGGTGAAAGTGCTGACCGGCGATAACGCCATCGTTACCACCCGCATCTGCCGCCAGGTCGGGCTGGAGCCAGGCGAGCCGGTACTCGGCCCGCAGATTGAGCAACTGAACGACGCCTCCCTCCAGCAGCTGGTGGAAGAACGCACCGTGTTTGCCAAGCTGACGCCGCTGCAGAAATCTCGCGTGCTGAAGGCGCTGCAGGCCAACGGCCATACCGTAGGCTTCCTGGGCGACGGGATTAACGATGCCCCTGCCCTGCGCGATGCCGACGTCGGGATCTCGGTCGACAGCGGCACCGATATCGCCAAGGAGTCCGCCGATATCATCCTGCTGGAAAAGAGCCTGATGGTGCTGGAAGAAGGCGTGATCAAAGGCCGCGAGACCTTTGGCAACATCATGAAGTACCTGAACATGACCGCCAGCTCCAACTTCGGCAACGTGTTCTCGGTGCTGGTCGCCAGCGCATTCATCCCGTTCCTGCCGATGCTTCCGATTCAACTGCTGCTGCAAAACCTGATGTACGACATCTCCCAGCTTGCGCTGCCGTGGGACAAAACGGACAAAGAGTTCCTGAGCAAACCGCGCAAGTGGGATGCCAAAAACATCGGCCGATTCATGGTCTGGATTGGCCCAACGTCGTCCATTTTTGACATGACCACCTTCGCGCTGATGTGGTTTGTGTTCAGCGCCAACAGCGAGCACATGCAGACCTTGTTCCAGTCCGGCTGGTTCGTCGAAGGCCTGTTGTCGCAGACGCTGGTGGTACAGATGTTGCGTACCCAGAAAATTCCGTTCATTCAGAGCACCGCCGCCTGGCCGGTGGTGGTGATGACCGGGCTGATTATGGCGATTGGGATTTACGTACCGTTCTCTCCACTCGGGCCGTTGGTTGGGCTGCAGGCGCTGCCATGGCAGTACTTCCCGTGGCTGGTAGCGACCCTGCTCGCCTACTGCTGCGTGGCTCAGGGCATGAAAACGTTCTACATGCGCCGTTTCAAGCAGTGGCACTAACGCTGCGTTAAAAACTGCAATAAGGTGCCGCTTCGGCGGCACCTTTCAGGCAAGTAACACAAGCTGGACAACATTATGGAAAAGCAACATTTCATTATTTTCCTGATTAAAAATAAGACCATCGCACTGGTTGTCTTATTTTTAATGAAAATAACTCGCGCCCTTCGCTTCACCGCCCTGGCCTGGTTCGCAGGAGGGGAAATCAACTATCGACACGCGAAAGCGTTACTGAACCTCGCCAGCGCCATACATCGTTTTTCGATCAGGTTACTGCGTTTTGTTACACCACCCGCCCTGAAGAGGGGGAATTGATTATGTCCGGAACAACTCTGTTAATTAACCTGGCTGGTGCCATCGCTTTGCTGCTCTGGGGCAGCCATATGATTTCAACTGCGCTACAGCGCGGCTTCGGCACGCCGCTGCGCAACTGGATGGGACGCCACCTGACCAGCCGCTGGACGGCTCTGCTCGCCGGTATTGGCATTACCGGCGTTCTGCAAAGCAGCACCGCAGTGAGCATGATGGCGACGTCGTTTACCGCCGCCGGGACGCTGAGCCTTGCCCCTGCCCTGGCGGTGATGCTCGGCGCTAACATCGGCTCCACGCTGGTGGTACAGCTGATGAGCTTCAATATGGAAATGGCTATCCCGCTACTGCTGCTGGCCGGGTTTGTGGTCTTCAAGCTGCGCGACCATTCCAACTTTGAGAGCGTGGGCTGCGCCCTGATTGGCCTCGGCCTGATGCTGCTTGCCCTGCATTTACTGAGCGGCACGCTGGCGGAAATCGAAGTCACGCCGGTGTTTCACGCCGTGATGCAGGGGCTGCAGGGAGATATCTTAATCGCCCTGTTGGTGGCCGCGATCCTGACGCTGCTGTGCCACTCCAGCGTGGCGATTATTTTGCTGATCGCTTCCCTTGCCGCCACCGGCACGATGGGGCCGGAAACAGTATTGATCCTGGTGATGGGGACCAATATCGGCGGGGCGCTGCCGCCGGTGCTAAATGCTGGCTCAGCCGTGGCTCGCCGTCTGCCGGTGGGCAACCTGATTGTTCGCCTGGTCGGCTGTGCGCTCGCGCTGTTAATGCTCCCGCTGCTGAAGGATCTTGCACAGAAGTCCGGGCTGTGCACACCGCAGCTGGTGGTGTGGTTCCACACGGCGTTTAGCGCCGTGCTCGCGCTGCTGTTTATCGGCCTGACCGCACCGATGGCTCGTTTCCTCGAGCGTCTGTTTCCGGAAGAAGAGCGCGTGGGCGATCCTGGGATGCCGATGTATCTGGACGATGCCGGCCTCGAAGTGGCTTACATCGGCCTGTCTAACTCAGTCCGCGAATCGCTACGCGCCGCCGACATGCTGACCATCATGCTGGACCGCCTGCTGGTGCTGTTTGTCACCCAGGAAAAGCAGGCCGCCGATGAGATTCGTCAGCTCGATCAGTCAGTGGATCTGCTCAGCGCGGCGGTGCGTGCTTACTTGGCCGATATCAGCCATGACGGGCTGAATGACGCGGATGCCGATCGCGCCCAGGAGATCCTGATGTTCATCATCAACTTCGAGCACGCGGGGGACATTCTTTCCAGCAACCTGACCCAGTTGGCTACGCGCCGCGCTCGCCGGGCCGAACTGTTCAGCGACTTTGAGTTACACAATATCCGTCTGCTGCACGCACAGATCCTCACCAGCCTGCGCCTCGGCATCGTCGCGTTTATGCGTGAAGATTTATCCGCTGCCCATCAGTTGGTGCAGCGCAAGGAAACCATTCGTCAACTCGAGGCTTCCGCCAGCCGCGAGCACTTCAAAAAACTGCGAGAGGACAAAAATGCCTGGGCGGAATCCGGCGACATTTTCCAGCGAGTGCTGCGGGACTATCGCCGCGTGCATCACCACATCGCGGCTGTGGCCTACCCGGTGATTGACCGCCTGGGCGATAAGTCGCTGCGCTTTATCGAAACGCCGCCGGACGCTTAAAAACAATAACCGCCGCAAGGTGGACGAAGCATCTTTTCAAGGAAAGCAACGTTAAGGTACAGAAAAGTGAGAGTTTTAATCTGCGCAGGTCGGTTTTATGCCGACAACCACACCCTCACCCGCGTGCTGGATTTATATGCCAGCACGCAGACAATGAATGTGCTGATCCATGGGGGGCATCAGTCGCTCGGCGGCGCCATTGAAACCTGGGCACGCGGTACCGACGTGCACGTCATTCGCTACCCGGCCAACTGGGCGCTGCACGGGAAATACGCGGAAACCCGCCGCAATCTGTTTATGCTGGAGGACAGCCGCCCCGATGTGCTGCTGGCTTTTCCTGGGGGAGAAGACACGGCAGAGTGCGTACGAATGGCGCGCAGTTCCGGCGTGAAGGTAATAGAGATTTAATCCACCCGGGCTGCGGCAGGGAAATGTTACCGCAGCCCGTTTTTTTAGGCCGAGACGGGCACCAGATTTACGTCTTTCAGGAATACGGTAATACGCGGATTCTCGCCGCTGCGCAGCAGCCTGCGGAGAGTCATCGCAGACCACGCGCCCTTTTTCCATAAACATAATCCTGTCCGACACGCTGAACGTAGCGCCCTTACAGGGCGAGCGTCACCGATGGTTTTCATGCCCTGAGCCCCGTTTTATACTCTGGGGTATATATATTCCACGCCCCACGAAGTTGCTCTTCACCGTTGATGACGGCTGGAACAGTTTCCTCGAAAAATTCGGTGACCGCGTCACGCCATGGACCCGCCTCTGCGTTGAGCGCATACTCGCCTGCGGCACCACGGCGATGGGGGTAAAGCGCTACTGCTGTTCATCACCTGACTGCACTCACTCCCGCTTCTTCTGCCAGAGCTGCAAGTCAAAGGCCTGCAGCGCCTGCGGATCCGTGGGTGACGCAGCAGAGCCAAAAAAACACTATTCGTCATCTGTTCCATCACGTAACCATGGGAACGACTGGATTGCTGCCTAGACGTCCACTTCTGGCACAGAGCGGACATACGCGCTGCAAGGTCCGCAATGAGCGAAATGCGGACAGATTCGCTGAAAGCTACCAGAATCCTTTTCTTGCCTCTGCCTGGTTTTATCTCGCGTTGAGCTTGACGGACAACGGTGGCATATCCCTGCAAAACCCGCCAGCGGGTACTGCCCTGTATGGCCACTGCCAGCAGATTTATGGCTCATTCTGTCATCCGAAATCTGAAGCACCTTGTACTCAAATTTCGGTTTTGGCTGCGTTTTTAGTTTTTTACGGGCGGAAGGGGGAAGTTTGGCTGTAGATGCGGATTGCTGTTGTCCCACTGTTTCAACAACAATGTTCGCACAATTCAACAGACTACATGCCCCAATGTAGGCAAATACCTCATCGCGAGTATTAAGGAGGATATCAGCGAAGAGTTTATCCCGGCTGCCGAGCTGATGCTCCAGCTGGCCACACAATTCAGGCAGAGCAATGAAGGGTTCTACTCGGAACTGTTTACGGTTTTTATCACTAATCTGACCTGCATAACTGAGCTGTTCGTTGGCCATCTGCGTTGCAGGCAAGGGTGTGATTCGGCTGTTAACTGAACTTTCTACTCTGTTGTCATAGGGAACGAATGCGCCGCCGTGGCTAAGCAACCATGACTGATCGTAATCAACGTAATAAATGGAAAACACCAGTACGCCGCCTTCAGGAAAACGTTCAAGCAGCGCATCAAAATTCGGCACAGGGCAAAGGTGCTTATGCTCAGAGGTGTAGTTAATGCACAGAGCAATGCGTTTCGTGGAAAGCGTGGTAGGGAAATCCTTAAATTTCTGCATGGGTTCTTCTTTCACCCACGGTATTTCGAATGCCACAACCGGATATGGAAGACGAGCTAAATCGAGATGCGTCTGACTGAATGATTCAGAATCAATAAAATCAGCGCAGTTAGGCAATATGAATTTAGTACTGTCAGATATCAGGTTTATGACGTTCCGTATGACATGCGACGAAAGCGGACAGGCATATAACAGACCGCGTTCATATTCTCTGAGATTTTTAATTGCATCCTGGCTGTAATTCAATAGTTTTACGTTATCCTGCATATGCATACCGCAACTTCTTTTGTTTCCAGAATGGCCGCTTTTTACAGTTGTTACTTCGTCACACTAAGGTAATCAGTGTTTTTACAGCCAGTGACGATGGCTGTCACTGGCAGGATAATGCATCTCAAGCAAGACTGGCGATAGCCTGAAAGAATACATCTTCAGTTAAAGTCATTCTTTGGGCAGACTCTGAATTTGTTGTTCTTTTAGGGCCAATCAGCCAGCTTCCTGTACTTTTATCAAATTTGAGCAAGAATTTTGGCTGAGGATGAGAGGATGAATAAGAGAGGTTGCTTAAAAGAAGATTTGCCCAGCCACATGCTCCTCCGCCATAAACGCCAACCGGGCTTAGAACGGCCTGCTTATTACCGTTTTTAAGTTTTAAGGTTGTGACCATATAGCGTGATAATGCGCGTACTTCAGCTGCAGTGGAAAACGACAAAGTTTCATCATGAATCGGTTTTTCAAAAATCTCCACTTCAACACCAGAACCCTGAAGCCAGGTTTCAATCTGTCTGGCCAGCGCAGCCATGCTCTCCTGGAAAGTTTTGATATCATCTTTAGTCTTCTGTTCAAGTGATACTACTTCTTCCTGATTGTGCTGAGCTTTTTTGAAAAAGGCTTCTTTATGATTCATATTGTAATACCCAAAGCTGTATAAATGAACAGTTATAATAACACTGCATTTAATGTGGTTAAAGCTTAAACGGATGTGTATCTGGGTATCGCGGTTGAAATTATTAACGGAGATTTTTAGTCGTGGACGACTTGTTGAGAGAGCTCTTAACTGCGGGCTGGTACTGCGGGCTGGAAAAAGCCCGACATCAGCCGGGCACCTGGTGTTTGCGTAAAAAGAAATAATTCAATCAATTTAATAATTTATAGATTAGGGTGATAAAACTAGCCCAAGCAATCAAGCTTGCTATCATCACGATCATCATTGCCATCCTTCGGTTCATTTCGTAATCACTCCTTGACCATTGTTAAAATATACTCAGGTTTTGAGTGGATCTAACTGGTTATGCCGATCGATAAATTGGAATTGATCGGTTTTACAGATCGTTACATGTAATACACTGATAAATGAGATTTTAAGAGTTATTGCTGCAACCGTGCCTGCTGCTGCGTATCAGGTAATCATTACATCCCCTACCGTTACTGGTAGGTCAGGGTAAAAGTGGCCGTGGCATCGGCCTTTCCACCGGTCATCCTGTCCCCTGTCCGGTAGTAACGCGCGGTCAGCGGAATGCTGTAGCTCCCGTCCGTGCCGGCCGTACCGGTCAGAAACATGGTGTTGAGACCCACCGGACTTCCCTGATGCTGCAACTGCACGCCGACACCAATGGCTGCATTGGCGCCGGGCGTCAGCGCTATCACACCGGGGGCGTTGCCTGCCTCAGGCGTCGCATCCAGAGTGAGGTTCACCCGCGTCCCGGCATCGCAGTCCAGACCGATGCTGAAAGAGACGGCCGGTGAGGTGCTGCCGGCGCCGCTGCCGCTGAACTGGTTGGCAAATACCTTACCCATAGGCACCGGAATGGCGGTCTGACTGACGGTGCAGGCAATCGGGACAATGAGGTTAATGCCCGTCAGATTGAGATAATACAAATCGAGAGCAGGGCCGGTCGGAGTTTTAGCCCTGAACGTCGCCAGTTGGCCTGTTTCAAGGCTTCCCCCGCCCGTCACTACCGAGGCCGTTTTGGTCAGGTACGCGATTATCTTCCCCCCCCAATACGTTGACACGGGAGATTGCATGTAATCCGGCGCTATCAGCGGGAGGTCGCTTTTAATCCCCCCGGCAAACCTTAGCCTCAGTCCTATGCCGGGAATATTGGTTTCATATACGTTATTGCCAACCGTGCTGAGGGTCGTGAACTTCTCTAATGGCGCTGATATCATCCAGGCCGAGGTACATAGGAAAACAGCGCCGGTGTTACTATCTACTGTCGTCTCGGCTATTTCAGTCCCGACGGGGGTATCCCGTGGCACAATCACCGTCCCGAATGAAAGGCTCCCCGATCCTGTCCCGCCGCGGGTAAATCCACAACCAGCCACGGCACCGTGCGCGGAGGCGGCCAGCAGTACCGCCACGCCCAGCAGCATCCGGGCCAGCCTCTTCGCGTTCTTCCGCACACCTTTACGTCCCGTCTTCATTATTAAGTACCCCTTGTTGTCTTTCTTAACTGATTTCGCACGCCGGACTCCGGCAGTCGTCGCCATTTTCCGTCTCTTTACCGGCACGTCGTCGCCAGGCTCACCACCGGGGCGGGGCTCCCCGCAGGCAGGGTAAATTCGGCGCGACACCGCTGATCTGGTGCAGGTCCCCATGCCACCTGCAGCTTGCCGTTTTCCGGGACTCCGGCCAGGTAAACGCTGCCGCCGTCGCCCACTATCCCGGTAAGAGGTTGCCCGCCGCTGACCAGTGATGCGGTGGCGCCAAACGGCACCACTTTTCCACGGTAGTTCAGGGTAATCAAAGCCCGCGCGCCCACCTGAGTTTTGAAATCAGCCAGCACCACTGCACCCGCCGTGGGCACCACGGTCTGCATCGCGCCGTCCAGGTCCACTCTGTCACCCAGCGTCCCCGTGTCCAGCGCCACGCGATTTTTACGGTACGTGGTCACGTAGGGAACGACGGCGTAGCCCCGGCTGTCCGTATAAACGCCCGTCTGGTTCTGTACCCTGACATCACCGGCGCCCGGGGCGCGGACGAGGGCGACGGCTCCCCCTATCGACTGGGCCAGCGTGACCCCGTATGGGTGAGCCAGTACGCCCCCCTGAATACCGTAGTTAACCTGCTGACTCGCCCTGGTGTAGCTGTACCCGGCGCTCCACTGCGCCGCCCGGCCTTTGTAGGTGGCGGAGGCGCTGCCTGCGTTGTCCTCTCCCTGATTGTTGTGGCTTTGACTGATGGCGTAGTTCAGGTTGTTATCTTCCAGCGCCGTGCCGTTCAGGCCGACCTGCTGGCGGGTTTTGCCACCGTTGTCATTCTGGATGCTGTAGCTCGCCCAGGCATTGTTCATCCAGCGGCTTAGTGGCACCTGCACGCTGAAGGCCACCTGGCGGTTGTCCCGGCTCAGGGGAGACCGGGTCTCGCTGTAGTTCAGACCGTACGATATTCCGCTGACGTTCACGTTATAGCCTACGTTCAACGTTCGCTCCCGGCCTGACAGCTGCCAGTAACCCTGCTGATAAGCGCTGAAGTACAGGTTGCCGTATTCCGACATCGACTGGTTGACCTGTAGCTGGACCTTGCTGCGCCGGGCGTAACGCTGACGCCAGTTGTTAACATCCGTCGCGTCAATCTCGTTCGCTTCCTGAAAGTCGTAAAACCCCTCCGTGGAATAACGATAGCCCGCCAAAGTAAAGGTAGTGCCGCTCTGGAAGACATCTTTGGCATACTGCATCCGGTACGACTGCCCTCGGTGGGACCGGTCATTTCGCAGCGTCGTTTTGGCCTGCGTCACGTCCAGCGACAATGAGCCAAAGCGGCCCATTCCCTGCCCGACGCCGGCCAGAGCCGACTGATAATCCCCCGCCAGCCGCGTCCCGCCGTACAGTGTCAGGGTATTACTGAAACCGTAAATCAGGCTGGACTGTAAAAAGAGGGGCGTACGCGCGCCCGGCACGTTGGTGCGGTATTCCCCGCCCGTCACGGCATACCGCCAGTGCCCTTCGCGCTGCATCACCGGCACGGCCGAGAAAGGCTGCACAAACGTCGACTCACTGCCGTCAGATTCTCGCACCGTTACCGTCAGGTCGCCGCTCGATGACGTGGGAAACAGGTCCTGCAGGGCAAAGGCCCCCGGAGAGACGTAGGTCTGATAAATGATGTAGCCATTTTGTCGTACGGTGACCTGAGCATTAGAGCGGGCGATGCCCCTGACCACCGGCGCAAACCCGCGCAGGCTGTCCGGCAGCATATTGTCGTCTGAGGCCAGCTGGACACCCCGGAAGCGGACGCCGTCAAAGACGTCCCCCTGCGTCATGGCCTCCCCCAGGGTGAACTGCCCGCGGAGGCGCTGAATATCACGCTGGGCGTAGGTGCTGATACTTTCCCACCCCTGCCGGGTTGAGGTCAGTGTCTGGCGTTCACCATTCTCGTCATTCCGCTTCACGGAGTTGCGGCTGTGGGAATAAACCGAGTTATTGCGCAGCCGCCACGCGCCCAGGTTAAGGCCCGTTTCCAGATTCAGATAAGCGCTGCTGGCGTCCCCCTCGCTGTCACGCTGCCGGGTGTCAGAGCCGCTGGCATTATAATTCATCAAAAAGGCGGGTAGACCCTGATCCCATTGCGAAGGCTCGACGGTATTACGGGCCTGAAATTTCAGCGCCGCCTGCGGTATGCTGATATCCAGTCGCTGATGATTAAAATCAAAGCTGCTGTCAGCTTCCGGAATGTACTTTCCCAGATTGGTCACCGGGGCGGCCGGTGTCAGTGCCGCCAGGGGCGGAAAGGCCTGAACGTTGACGCCCATCGACAGTAAATCGGCAACGCTCAGCGTTGGCATCAGGCGGTTGTCTTCCTGAACAAAGACCACGCTGCGCGTGTCTACCGGCTCCCGGTTCAGAAACACCTCAACCCGGTATGTGCCCGGTGATTGCTTGCCCGCCGAGAAGTGCGACAGGTCCACCGCCCCCTGGCCAGGGACGTTGCTTTCCAGGGCGCTCTGGTCAAAATACCGCTCAGCCTGCGCCGGGAACATCCCCCCCGCGGTGCCGAGTACCAGAGCAGCCTTCAGGGGAGAGCCGCAGGCGATGCGAACGGCCATCGCCTGCCAGGGCTGTAAGCGCATACGGAACGACGGGCGTGAAGAAATGATGGTATCGGGTATCGGGTACATAACTCATCCTGAGCCGGGAATAATGTTAGCGGGCCAGACGGCGGCCATATAAAGTCAGCGCGTTTCTGCCGGCGTGATACCACCATAATCATTCACAGCCCGCCAGGTGATGGGGCCCGCAGAGGCGGGGGCCGTCATACTCGCACTGGAAAATGGCGCCACCATCGGAGGGTTTGCCACCTCTGCCTCACCGACGTTCACCTTGTTAAAAGAGACGTAATACGGTGTCGGATTAGAAACGGTTAACCGTGTGTTCTGACGTTGCCAGGTCAGAGCCTTGTAAGCATCATTCGCGTTACCGGGAAGCCCCGCCGGGCGATAGAACAGTTTGATCCGTGAGCGAACGGCGATGAGCAGGCGGTTAGCGTCCGTTCTGGTGGTTTCAGGAATGGCCTTCGTGTTGAGCCAGTAAGCCGATTCCCTATCTGCCGGCAGGGCCGGTGAGCCGGTGTATATCAGCCGCAGGATGTTGTCCTGCTCCTCGTTCAACCGGAACAGGGGAGGCGTAATAATGAAGGGCGTTTTGCGGGTATCCCCCTCGGTGATGTTTTCGGTCCAGGACTGGAGCAGGTAGGCGGTGTCTTTATCCCGGTTGCTTAATGTGAGTGACGCCTCATTTTTGCCTGCGTCATAGATAAGGCGGGTTCCGCCCACCACGACCCCGGCAAGGGCTCCGCTCAGGTGAGTCAGCAAGCCGCCAACAAGTAGGGTCTTCACTAACCACGTTTTACCATTGTTCAATGGTGATCTCCTGAAAAGGACAATGTCGACAGGAAAATCCGGTGGGCAATGTCCACCGGAATAAGTCCTGTATTTCCTTTAAGCGGGAAAAAAGTTTTCCGATGGGTTATCAGTTATAGCTGATAGCAAAGTCTGCTGTGGCATTTGCCGGGCCCGCGGAAATATCGGCCGGAACAGCGGTCGCGATATACTTGGCAAAGAATCTGAAGTTCATTGAGTCAGCATTCACAGTTTTAGCGGCAGAGTCGCTCCCCAGAGGGATCAGGGTGGTTGAATCGCTTTCATAGAGGCCCACGCCCACGCCTTCAGCGCCCCCGGTAACGGCCAGCACCCGGTTGTTACCGGCCGCGACGGGCCCCGAAAATCGGACGGTTGCACTGCTGATGCCTTCAGGGCAGTCAGTCAGGCTTATATCAAAAGATTTGGCACCGGAGGTATCGCCGACATTCGTGAACCCGGTTTTTGCTATCTTGCCAAGAGTGACAGGAACAACGGCAGAGGAAGAGCCTGAACCGTTAATATTACAGCCGGCATCAATGATTTCGCCGGTAATATTGATTGTTCCGTCGGCAGCAAAGACGCTGGAGGTGAATGCGGAGCCCGTCAGTAAAGCTAATGCAAATATTTTATTGTTCATCCTAATACCCTAAGTAAATTAGAAACAAGTAATTAACACTACTTTTTTTTGAAATCACAACCGCCAATGTTTTTAGCAATGGAAACGGCTGCGGATGGAGACTGTAGTCGCGGTCGCAGTTTTTACCTTTATTATGCAAACTACTATTGAACCCGGTGACAAATGAGACCAAGACTGCGAGAATTAATGTTTTTGCAACATATTCATAGCATTTCTGTTTAAAAAAGAAGTAAATTAAAATTCAATTTTTAGGGGTATGCTAATTAATCTTTGTGACAATAATTAAAGCACTACGAAGATATGCCTTAAGAAAAAAAAGAAAAACAAATTTGTCAGTGCTATTTCCGGTCAGTCCCCCTTTCATTTTAAAAAAATCAATTTAAAATCGCATACCCTGAACGTCAAATATTTAACTACCCTTAGTTTACTAATATAAGTATGTTGAGTGAAGTCCTTTAAAGGACTTCACTGCTCCGCGCTTTCTTCAACAGGCATATTTGCTTCCGCACTCTCGAGAAATTCACGCGCGACCAGCAGCGTCAGTCTTACCGGAAGGAGAGCTCTTCGTAAGTGTTTGGCTATTCCGTCTGCACCGACAGCGCGGCAGTTATTCCTGTCAGTTTCATTTCTGTCAGCTATTTTTCAGCGCATATGAAATTATCGGGTTTCCTGTTTCAGTGGAAGTAGTGCGGACCCGGATCTTCTCATTCTCTTGAGGAAGCTCCTGTGACGGATGCAGATCATCGTCCACCGGAACCAGGTCACCGGTATTTATCCACTTCAGCCGGGTCAATCTCTCTGTACTGGCCAGACGGCAGGCGTTGTTAACGCGCTCAGAAGGAAACTCAGGAGTCAGTGGGAGCAGTCCCAGCCATAAACGGTAGGCCTGCTCCGGATGCGCTTTTTCTGAAAGACGCTAACCGAACCACATGAGCGTATCGGGTGCTACACCGGCAACCCGGTTTTTCAACCGCACCGGTGTCCACTGTTGATGATGGAGGTGACGCTACCGCATATGCTCTGCCGCAGTACTGTTACCCGGAAGAAGACGCCGAGAGTAGCTGGCGAACATCAGCCTGCCAGCCCAGACCTCAAGCAGATTGTCGTAGGCATAGAGTTTCACCGACGAACTGATGCTGCACCGGGTAATGGCACAACTCATATTCGACGAGATAATCGATATTTAGATTCGCTTTCTTTATGTGGTGGTAGCGCCACTGCTGTACCGGTAACGGCCGAAGTGCGAAAATCTCTTCTTTGAGGGAGTTTCAATTTATAACGCAATATTAAAAGTGAATGGGTAATTCTTTGTTGATTTTAACAAGCCGACCGCGTGTTAATGAAATATAACCTCCTTTTTTTAGCTCGGCTATTATGTTCATAACCCAACTTCTGGATAACCCTGTTACGTTTATGATCATTGTTGATAATATGACATTTGGTTTTATTTTTAGAGAGTCCGTATAATAAATTAACGCTCTGACTTTATGGTACGATTTGCTGTTCGTGTGTAGCTCAATATAATCCAAAAGGCGATTCATTCTGGCAGCTATGAGGTAGCCCACTGATGCATGCTCACACTTTTCCTCTACTAACTGCAAGGCGTCTTCAGGAGGGATATACAGCACGTCCTGATTTGGATTATCTACCCTTAATGTAAAGTTCTTTTCTCCACAAACCCCATATATATTGGCGATTCCTATCAGGTCAGGGTTATGGATATTACAATAATACTCGTCATTCCTGAATAACATTGCTCCATCAAAGTTTACGTAATAGACCATGCCTATAGAATAAATATTATTATTTTCTCTTGTGAGCTGGAGGCTATCTTTGAAGCATTCATATAATTTATGAATGCAGGAAATTTCATTTTTCGTTAACATTATTTATTCTCGATTTTGCACAAAATAGTAACGTTATCTTATAATAATCTTAATAAATAATGCAAACTTCTAATAATCCCCATACAAAACTAAATCTAAACCTTACATAAGCCCGCCCGGTCGCTTACAGCGCGTCGCAGTGCGCACTGCAACTTGCATAGGTTGAAATCGGCTAGGACAGAGATATAATTAAACGCGTTAGATGTAGAGCATTCCCCTCCGGTCAGAGCACCACATCCACACCGGAAAAGTAGAAAATCCCGATCTCACCAGTCGGGTTTTTTTACGTCCGGAATAAATGATCAACGGCCTGACGCATCCAGCAATGCTGGACTTGCCCAATCCCTCAACGGCCGCAGACGTCACTGCGACCGTTGAGGGATTCCGATTTAAGATCTGTTGAGCCCAGCCAGACAAATTGATGCTTATACCGTGCAGGTTAATTAGCAGGTTGAATATATATCCATTCCCGTCCCCTGTTGTCGTGATAATAATCTTTCATCCGCTGAGATTTGTGACCCAGTAATGCCCTGGTATCAACACCCTGTGGGCCATATAAACGCTCTGCCAGTGAACGCTGCTCATGAAAAGTCGGCGGCGAACCGCTCCATGAGTGGTCTGGAAACGCGATGCGCCTGGCTCTGAGAAACCCATATGACAGTGAGGAGGGAGTTGCTGCTGAACCATTCTCAAATCTGAGTAACGGCCCGCGACGTGGTAACAGGCGTATCACCTGCTCTAATGTCAGGTCGAGCTCATTAAGTCGCAATGACAATGGTATAGCAATGCGCGCCCCCCGTTTCTGTTGCACGACGTACAGATAATCGTTCCTGATATCTTCAGATGATAGGGCGGCAATGTCGCCTCTGCGCTGGCCGTTAATCAGGGCCAGCAGCATGGACTGATGTGTGAATCTTCTGTCGTGGCAGTGCGCGGCGTTATAGATGGTGCGCCATTCGCTCATAATGAGACGTGATCGGACAGGAGCTGAACGGGGTGCAATGAGGGATGAGGACGGGTTGAATCTGATTAATCCGGCAGAACAGGCCTCGCCAAATAATTCACAGATTACAGAGTGAGCGGTTTTCGCAGCTGCACTATATCAGCGTAATGCAACTACACGGATCAGCCGGTGCAGGTCTGATAATACCCATACGCTTAGCTTCTGCAGAACGGGCAATCACGCAGCCATCATTGTTGGAGACTACGCATATTGGTTTACCTAGCAAATCGGGACGAAACACCGTTTCGCAGGACGCGTAGAAATTATTAGCGTCGGCCAGTGCAAACATCTTTAAACTCCGACTTAGTGTCGCTCATAACTGATAGCAAACCTTATAACTTGTTGGTATCAGTCACCGGACGCATTATTGAATCCCAGACCTGCAATGTCATTAAGTGCGTAAGCTACAACGCCCCAGACAGGCAGCTCCTGACTTTCATCGAGCAAAGTAATGGTTTCGTCGCCTTTTAGCTCCTGAAGGGCTTGTACAGGCTTTATAAGAAGCCTGCGAAGTAAAAGCTCTCCCTCAACCTCAGCGACAATGATGTGTCTGTGTTGTGGAGGGAGTGCACGATCGATGGCCAGAACTGAGCCCTGCAAAATTCCAGCTTCAGGATAACTGCTGTCGCTTCGCACAAGGAACGTTGAATGAGGAGATAGCGTGACCAGATCACCCAGATTGAGCCGCTGTTCTGCAAAGTTTTGTGCAGGGTTCTGAAAAGCCATTTCAGCTCCAATATGCTTAGAATTAAGTGAGTTAGAAAATTTTTATCCACATATCCATTTGATAGATCAATTCTTTTAGATCATATAGAGATCAAGTAGAGATCAATAGAGATCACCACATCTATAACCAATTGATAGTTAAATAAAAAACGGCACTTCAGGCGGTCACTTTCATAAATTTAGCGGTTACTTTCATAAGAAAAGCGTTTACTTTCATAAATTAGGCGGTTACTTTCATAACCCAAAAGCGGTTACTTTCATAAATCTGGGTGTTATTTACTCATTCGGTGTGGATAAATGGAAAAAATTCAGGAAAACAGTGAGATAGAAAGCCCTTTTTGCATCATTAAAAAAGAGTCCAACACAAGTTATGAACTGACGCCAAACAGCAGCAAGTCTGTTCAGCCTGTCGCGCTACTTCGTCTCAGCGTATTCACACCTGTCGCACCCAAAGAAAAGGGTAAACGCGACTTCCTGATCGATGCTTCCGAAGAACTATCAAGTCTGGAAGTAGCAAGACAGGAAGGTTACACGGATATTAAGATCCAGGGGGCAAAGCTAAGCATGTCCACTGATTTTAAAACATGGATAGGTGTCATTTCTGCCTTTTCAAAGTATGGCTATAGCAGCGAAAAAATCACGTTACCTTTCTCTGAATTTGCCCGAATGTGCGGCCTAAAACCCACTGATATCAACGGAAGAGCCAGGGCACGCCTGCATGATTCACTGTTTAATCTCTCAAGTGTAACCCTCTCATTTCGTGGGAAAAATTCCAAGAAATCATTGGTGACACATTTGGTTCAACGCGCCGTTCTTGATTATGAAACTGACCAGGTAGAGATAGTCGGCGATAGTAGTTTGTGGGAGTTATATCGCTACGATCATAAGGTTTTACTCGGCTTAAAAGCGCTTTCAGAGCTGTCACGCAAAGAAGCTGCACAGTCACTTTATGTTTATCTGGAAAGCATGCCTGCTGGCCCTCTGTATATCTCAATGAAACGCTTTCGTGAGCGCCTCGCACTTGAATCGCAGATTAAGGATCAGAACGCCATTATCAGGCGTGCCCTGGCTGATCTGATCAGGATTGGCTATCTAGATTTCACTGAGTACAAAAAAGGCCGTGAAATCATGTTTGTTATCAACAGTAGATCGCCAAAGCTACAGGCACTGGGCCGGACAAACGCAAAGTAGAGGTCACTTTCATAACGCCGCTTAGGGCGGTTACTTTCATAATCATGTCAGTAAGCAGGGTACTTTCATAAAATAAGCACTGCAGAGTAGGGTACTTTCATAAATAAGTGCCGGTAAGGTAGGGTGATTTCATAAGAAAGGCTGTACAGGACACACTATGTTCCACAAAAATCGCCAAAATTTATGAAAGTGACCGCCTTTAATGTATGACTTATGAAAGTAACCGCTATATAGGTATCAAAGGGGTCGCTTTTATGAAAGTGACCGCTTAGTAACGATGTTGAAGATCCTCACGGCTCAGATTATGAATCAACATAACTTGCATGGAGTGTTTAATAGCAATGGAAACAGCGCATATCTACGTAACAGGCAGCTGTGACCCACATACTCGGCTTGGCTTTGCGCGCGTCCTGATCGAGCAAGGTTCCCGGAAAACACCGGTTACCTTTAACTATGAAGATACCACCTATAAGCGCAGCCAGATTCAGGGCATGATTGATGCTGTGCTGCAGCTTGAATGCCCGCGCCATGTAGTATTCATTAGCGCCTCCCCGCTGGCACTGGAAAAGGCTGAAATGGGCGAGGGACCTAACCGGGATCTTATCTACGAGCTGTATCGTGTTCTGGCTACTAAAGGCTGTACGTATGCTTTTGATTTTCGAGTAGGAAAGGGAAAAGAGATACACAAACTGCTGTCAGCTCACAACGTTTGATTTGACGCGTCTGGTATCTTTTAGCTGGTTCGGAAATATGTGGGTTTACCAAATGCCCGGAGAAAGGCATAAATAAACCGTCTTACGGCAATTATTCTTCTTCCAGCTAATTAAGGGTCAAAGTGGGCTGCATGAGGTTTGTAAATTCAATCATGATGGCTCCACAGAACTAAACCATTGAGTCAGACAACAACTATTCAAGGAAACAGAATGATACCGCAACGAATCAGTTACTTTTCTGGATTTCCAGTTCTAATGATGCCAAATGCTCCTTCTAAGCTTAAGAATGCCAACCTGGACGGCGCCCCTCAATCATTTGTGACTCGACGAGGCGATTGCGTACATGTCAACGGCTTGACGAGGGATTACCACCTCTACATCATGGCGTCTAGGATCAATATATCGTTCTCCTCCAACGTTGTATGGGATCCGGTGGGCAAGAAGGTGGTATGTGATATTGTTTTTCACACTTTCCCAAATGTAACTATGGTTGGGGCCGAAATTCTGTTGGATGGAAGCTCACCGTACCCCCTTCCTCCAATGCTTGATGTCACCAAAATCCGAATTGTGCGTCCATTGCAGTATACAAATCACGGCTACCTAGTCGGTCTGGAAATTATTTGCATCGATAACACAACTCACACTTACTTTCTGAATCCGGATTTGCTGCCCTTCCTGCGTTTTATCAATCCACCTGCGCACTTGACAGATTTTCACGTTGAATATATCGGAATAGCCTGCGGTCCGAATGGAACCCAGGATGTTTTTAAGAGAGCAACGGCTCACGAGAAATCTGTTGAGATCCAAGCGGATTTGATACAGAGAAATGGCAACCGGGCACTGTACATTTTTGCCTACGATCCAGGATATATTATTGAATCCAAGATAGGTGCGGCATCGGTGATTACCACCAGTAACGTCATAGCGTCATTGATCAAAGGGGGCGAGAACAGCCTTTATGAGGTAATGGAGGCCAGCCTGATTGCGCATTTTCAGCCTCATTATAATATTCAGTTCAAGGAATTTCCTTCGAACAAACCTCACTGGCTGGAGAAAGATATGCAATCCCTCAATGGGCCTGCACTGGACGTAAACGAAATTGCCGTCACGCTCTTATCTGACTGTTCGCTGCACTCCAAGCCTTGGATTTTTGGGAACCTTACTTCTTCAAAAATACCCGCACAGACATTTCACACTGTGCAGGTGTCTGTTTGATGCCCATGCTCACGAGGTTAAGTAGACGCTGACCTCCTCGTTTGGTTAAGAACGTTGAACTTAACATCGAGCTGACTGATATAGTTCGGATTTCAGGCGGCGAAGAGTATTTTGCTTACAGTAAGTATATATAGATGTCCATGGCCCAGACTAAACATAGCAGGCCAGTAGTGCGCAGCTTGCCCCTCAATGCCGCGTTAGCGGCATGAAGGCGCCAGCCGATGCTACAATCATTCTACAGCTGAATGGCGCCGGTAGCGCGGCGCAGCCGCTTCCTGACGCATATATCGCACATATCCAATCACTCCCTGCCAGACGTTGTTTAAGCAGCGGCTTATCAGGCGCACAGAAGCGAGATGGTCGCAGACGAAAGAAAGAACCCGCAGCACCACTCACACCTACTTTAAATGTATAGTTACAACACCCATTTATCAGCCACTGTAGTTCCGACCCTTCGGGTCGGGCGGCCGGGGCTGGTTAGTGGGGGCAACCGGGCTTCAGGTACGGCGCCAGTTCTTTGCCGGAGAAGGGCACGGGACTTTAGGTTTGGTTCGGATGGGGGTTAAATGGAAGCATTAATGAATGATGTAACTAATGTACATGCCCGCCGCCTGTCGGCGGGAGCTACTTCAGGTTTTTAGCGGCGCGGCCGCTGCGAGTGAAGTTATTAAATTTATCCCCGCAAGATGCCTGCATGAAAACCTTATTTATTATTTTGATTATTCTTTCTGACGGAAGTCAGGACTGTATTGCGCGTAGCGCTGACTGTAATTGCAGGTAATTTTCTGATGTTAATTGCGGGCAGCTAGTGCTGCAGCTACTGTGCGAAACTGCGTGGTTTTCCCAACGCCGGCATACCCCTGGATGGCGGTAAAGCGATCGCGGGTCGTCAGGATGAGGTTGCCCGCCTCGCGCTGGCCCTCCGTCAGTCCCGCGGCCTTCTCCTCATTCAGGCCGCCGGCCAGCAGCGGCTTCACGCTGTTTTTGCCTTCGGCGACGTGCCGCAGGATGGATACCTCGTTCTCAAAATTCTCGCGGGAGATGTACTTCCCGGCCGCGCCCTGCTCCGCGCTGAGTTCAAAAATCTCCCCGCGCTGCACCATGCGCGACAGCTCCTCCTGCGCGCGCTCGGGCGTGATACTGCGGTCAGTGTTAATCACCCCGGCCAGCGCCCGGACGCCCGTGAACGTCACCTCTGTGCCGGTGGCCTTCTCAATGGCCAGCCGCATCGCGCGCTCCGGCTGCGACATCTTCCGGGACTCCAGCTCGCGCAGGGCGTCTGTCAGATCGCTTTCCCCGGCGAGCGATTTGATGCCCTGCGTCACGCTGACTACCGGGCGGTTTTCCTCCAGCCGCCGACCGATAGTGGCCTCGTCCAGCGGCGTGAACGCAATTACGTCCGAGCCGCTGCGGCGCAGCATGTTGACGGTCGCGTCGTTTACCTCCTTGCCCGCCAGCACCGCGAGCACGCTCCCCTCCGTACGGCGCGTGGCACCAAAGGACTCGGCGTAGGCGTAGTCCGCATAGAGCGGTGCGTTGCGATCAAGCTTCAGTCGCTCGCCCTTTGCGTTTTCCATCGTGATGGTGTCCTTAAACAGCCAGCGCCCCTCTTTCACGCCGGTGACGGTCAGCAGCTCGCCGCTGCCGGCGCGGCTGCCGAGATCGGCCGTGGCGCGCAGCTGTTCGCCCTCGCGCAGCTCCAGCTTTTTCTCCCGGTAAAGCCGGTAGTGGCTGTCGATGCTGCTGATGCTCACGCCCTGCGTCTGCCCTTTTTCGTCTTTCAGGGTCAGCAGGTTGTGGCGCTCGCTGACGCCGGCGATGGTGAATACCGTTTTCTGTCCCTGCCCCTCGTGATGCTCCAGCACCATGCCCTCGCGGTACACGCTGCGGTCGTTGCGGCTGGTCGCATCCAGCCACACCGGCATCGGCGGCAGCTGGCCCTCGATGTAGACCTGTGAGCCCTTGCGGAGATACTCCCCCGCCACCTCCGCGAGCTTTCCGAACAGCACCACGCGGTGCCACTCCGTGACCTCTTTGTTCTCGCCGGTCTGCTTATCACGCCAGGCTTCTGACGTGGCCAGCGTGATGTTTGCGACCGCGCCGCCGTTCGGCATGTAGCGCACCTCCGGGTCCTGTCCCAGATTGCCGACCAGGATGACTTTGTTGACGCCCCGTGAAGCCATGTTCGTTCTCCTCATGCAGTTGGTTTTAAACCACGTCACCCGTTGAGTTTCGGGAGCCGCGGTGTTGACGTTTTGTGGAAATCGGCTGGTTTTTCCTCCGGTATTCACTTCACCCGTTTGAGATCCTTCGCCGCGAGGGCGTAAACCAGCGCGGGTGACGGCAGGCGTCCGGGGCGACGGGGAAATTTATTTCTGGTCTAACGCAGTGGCCGGAAATAAATTTTCACGGCGTTCACTTCACCCTGGACGACCACGGCACCTGTGCTTGTCTCAGCCCCGGCGAAAGGACTTAAACCGGTGAAGCCCGGCGGAAAAGCACAGCACGATGCACCGGCAACGGCGGCTGAGCGGCAGCGAAACGGCGTTGCGCCTCAGAGCGGCGGCGGGCTTATGCCGGCGCGGTTCGCGCCAGCCCACGGGCTGGCTGCATGTCAGGCTGTGGCCCTGCCGTTGTTTTTAAGCTTTGGGGTGGCCAGATTTGGCCGTCACGAGTCTGTCCTCAGCGCGTGAGGGCGATACCGGAGGAAGAAATGGAATAAATACGGAGGATGTGTGGATTTCAAAACATAGTCCTTATGCGAAAGCTCCCTGGAAACGGGCATAATCCTACACCTGCGGTTTCGCTTGAAAAACCCTCAGCGGCCTTTTCAGAGGCGCGCCAGCCCGGTTTGCCTTAAGTCATCAGACTCCAGCCGTCAGGCCCGGAACGCTTAGCGGTCCGGCGGAGCTTACCGGCTCAGCCGGTTAGCGCAGTGAGGCTTGACGACCCGGCATCGCCGGGGAGCCGAAGGGGACCCTTATCCACATCTTTCCTGCACAGGCGGCGCATAAAGCTGTGGATAATCAGCTGCAGGCCCTGCCAGCCTAAGCCTGCACCTGAGCGATTAATTTTTGAACAGGCGTTTTGCTATAAACTTATATAAATCAATGGCTGTCTCTTAATCCTGCGCTCAGACGTTTTTCACTGTCTTGCACTGCCCGGCAAGCCAGTTAATACTACTGTAAATACATACAGCGATTTAACAGGGATTTTGCTATGTTCAACGCCTTTGAGTTGATGCACCCGGCGGATAATCCGCCGCCCAGCTTCAGGCCCCTTTTCCTAGAACGCGTGCCCTGCGGGTTTCCCTCACCCTGTCAGGACTACGCGGAGCAGGAGCTCGATCTTAATGAATATCTGATAGCCCACCGGGCAAGCACCTTTTTCCTGCGTGCGCAGGGCAACAGCATGCAGGATGTCGGCCTCTATGACGGCGACCTGCTCATCGTGGATCGCTCCCTAAAGCCGGAGCACAACGACGTGGTTATCGCCGAGCTTTACGGCGAGTTCACGGTAAAACGCCTTTTGCTTATGCCGAAGGGACCCGTTCTGCAGCCTATGAACCCTGCCTACCCCGTTATCATCCCGGACCCGGACACGCTTGAGATCTTTGGCGTGGTGGTGCACTTCGTGCACAGCCCTCGCAAAAGGAACTGATATGTTTGGCTTAATTGACGTGAACAGCTTTTACGCCAGCGCGGAGAAGGTGTTCCGGCCTGACCTGAAAAATGCGCCTGTGGCCATCCTGTCGAATAACGACGGCTGCGTCATCGCGCGCAGCAAGGAAGCCAAAAAGTACGTTAAAATGGGCGACCCGTGGTTTAAGATAAAAAACCAGCGTTTCCCTGAAAAAATACACATATTTTCAAGTAATTACGCCTTGTATCACTCTATGAGCACTCGTGTTATGGCCTGCATCGAGGAGATGGTGCCGCGTCTGGAGGTGTATTCGGTTGACGAAGGGTTCTGTGACTGCACGGGTATGGAAATGACTATGCCGTATGAAGATTTCGGACGCATGATCCGGGCGCACGTCAGGGCCTGCACAGGCCTGACGGTCGGCGTAGGGCTTGGGCCGACGAAGACCCTGGCGAAGTCGGCTCAGTGGGCTGGCAAGGAGTGGCCACAGTTTGGTGGGGTACTGGCGCTCACGCCTGGAAATCCGAGGCGGACAGAAACGCTGCTGTCGCGTCAGCCCGTTGGCGAACTCTGGGGTGTGGGTTCCCGGCTTGAAAAACGCCTGCAGCTGCTCGGCGTGACAACGGCGCTCGATCTGGCACGCACCTCCCCTTCCTTCATCCGTAAGAATTTTGGCGTAGTGCTGGAGCGCACGGTACGTGAGCTAAACGGCGAATCCTGCATCCCGATGGAGGATGCGCCCCCGCCTAAACAGCAGATTGTCGTGAGCCGCAGCTTCGGGGAGCGCATTACGGAATATGACTCTATGCGACAGTCCGTCTGCGCGTATGCCGAACGCGTAGCGGAAAAGCTTCGCGAGGATGGGCAGTACTGCCACCACATCTCCGTTTTTATCCGCACCTCCCCTTTCGATACCGGGCAGCCTGGTTACGGCAACACGGCCTTCGTAAAACTGCGTGTGGGTACGCAGGACACGCGCAATATCATCGAGGCAGCGGTGAAATCTCTGGACACGATCTGGCGCCCGGGCTATCGCTATGCGAAGGCCGGCATCATGCTAAGCGAGCTGCGGCCGAACGGTGTAGCACAGCTGAACCTGTTTGACGACGAAGCGCCGCGTGCCGGCAGCGACGCACTGATGAACCTGATGGATTCGATGAACCGATCAGGCCGCTACAGTATTGGCTTTGCGGGTAAAGGTATCGACCCTGACTGGAAGATGAAGCGTGAAATGCTTAGTAAAGCATGGACAACGAACTGGAAAGAATTGCCGGTCGCAAAATTAATCTGAAATCCAGCTGCAGGGCTGCTTACAACGCGCTGTTGTATATACAAGTATATATACAAAATCCTGAAAAAAACCAGCATCTCCCTAACCCATCAATATAACAATGCCTATACAAGTGTATAGGCATCAATCTCTGTTTATGTATATACAAAAGCATATTCATACGTATATACATTAAGGTTGCATTATGTATATACAAATCAGGTATTTTCAACGAGAAGCTGAGCCAGCTTATCAATCAACTTATCATCTTCTATATAGCAGGCAGCCCGGACTACACGCGACCGCGTGATGTTTTTGTTAGGCAGCCTTTCCTGTATTTTTTCAACAAGAATGGATAGCGCATCGTCATCCAGGCCAGTAAGGCGAACGTTCATCTGCTTTCCGGTGGTGATATTTCTGCGCTCCGTAACGCGCGTAACCCCTTTAGCTATACGATCACTTCTTGCCACTTGCTGCCTCCTCAATCTGTTGCAGCAACTCCTGGGTGAAGGCTTTGTAATCCCTGTAAGGGCGTTCATTTCTGGCGAACATCATAACGGGACGATGCACCTCGGTAGCCTGTTTGAAAAGCTCACTCTGGCGAATCTCAGTATTCGCAACTTTGTAGCCCGCTTCACTGATGTACCCATCAATGGCTTTTTTCATTTTAGAGTGAGATTCGTTAACTTTTGTCTTTACAAGTGTATATACAAAATCGTCATTGCGCCTTACTTCACGAACAACCTGGAAAAGGTCATCAATGCCTTTTACCGCTCTGCGATCCATGTCGACCGGCACAACAATCTTGTCCGTTATCAACAGCGCGTTTTCAATGCTGAGGTCGATGGCTGGTCGCAGGTCAATCAGTATAAAGTCATAAACGGTTTTGAGCCTTGCCAGACCTTCATCCAGAATATTGAGCCGGTGACGGAAACGTTCAGCGCTGCGCGCCTCAACTGCGAGGGTTATATCGGCCGGAATGACATCCAGATTTGGAATGACAGTCTCTCCATCAAGAGCTGTATAAACAAGTTTATTGGTATCGAACTTAGGGTCTTCAAAAAGATCGGTGATTGTATAATCTTCGTCACCACGCCCCACGTCATCGCTCAGGTTTCCCTGGTGATCCAGATCAACCAGTAAGGTCTTATAACCAGCTGAAGCCAGCGCGCATCCAACCGCAATACAGCTCGTCGTTTTGGCAACACCGCCTTTGCTGTTCGCAAAAGAAATAATGTAGGGCTTCTTCATTTTACACCGCCATGTATATACAAAGGTATATGCATATTACATGCATCCTGCGCGATGTCAATGTATATACACAAGCATATACATAATTACTTATAAGTCATTGCCCGGTACGATACGATAACTACCGAAAAATCAATAATGTATATATATATGTATATACAATAATCCTTTAAGTTAATGTTTTGAAAACTCTTAACAGCTCAGCAGTGGCACATGGATTAGTAGCTTCTGAAGAGAAGGGCAGGGGACGGACAGGTTTTGTTTGTAAAAATAGCAGGCCTTGTCATGATAACCGGCACCACATTTAAGGAGGCAATATCGCTCATGGATATATTTAACTGGTTTCTGATTGCCATTGCGGTTGTGATTTTTCTTGCAGTCCGGGGCAAGCAAAAACGTAAGAAAGGGTCATACCGGCCATCGCCGACTCAGAAACCGGAGTGGAGCGATCACAGACCAACGACTGAGTATAAGCGGGAAGAAACTACGGCTGAGCGACAACTGAACGTCGTCAGAAGCAGCGATTTTTACAAGCGTCCGCTGATGAATAAAAGTGAGTACGGTGTTTTCTGCAAGCTTGAAAAGCTGCTCTCAGCGTCACACCGTGGCTATCGTGTATTCTCTCAGGTATCACTCGGTGAGATTCTGGGATCAGATGACAAACAGGCTTATCTGGCGATTAACAGTAAGCGGGCAGATTTCGTGATCATAGACTGGTCAGGGCAGCCGATAGCCGTTGTTGAGTATCATGGTAGCGGCCATTTTCAGGGCGATGCTGTCGTTCGCGATGCGGTCAAGCGGGAAGCATGCGCTGGCGCAGGAATAGCGTTTATTGAGTTAACCGCCCACTATACAGATACAGATATCGCGGCTATTAGTGATCAGCTGCAATAAAAGCCGCTTGACGTCAGCTGCACTAAAATACAAGACGTCTCTTCTTTATATCAAGCACGCGCTGCAGCTCCTGGCTGTGGCGTTTTAAGTCCTGACGCAGTATCTGCGATAAAAGTTCAGGCAGTACACCCTGCCATGTTTACTCGTACTCCGTATAAGAGGGGAAGAAATGGTTTCAGGAAGCGCAAGGGTGAACCGTTCGGATGTGATGAGAGCAGCTGTTGATGCTTTAAAAAAGCTTACAAAATCAGAGATTTCTACCCTCATTCAAGAAGCCAGGCAAAGGCAATAACTTGATATCTTAATAATAAAATATCTTATTAAGATAACAACATGGCAAATTACGTCTTCCTCAGCATTGCTACCGCCTCATTGCCCGGCATATGAAACTGCACCCTGTGCCGGGCTGCCACGTCCAGCGCAAACACCTTCGTATAGACCTCCGTTGACTTCATGCTCTTATGGCCCATCAGACTCTGCAGCGCCTTCAGCGGAATACCCGCATAGAGCATGTGCATGGCGTAACTGTGCCGGAATGTGTGTGGCGTTACCGGCACGGAGAACGTGACTCCGTCACCGGCGGCAGCGGTGACAGCTTCGTTCAGCCAGGTGCGCACCGTTCTGTCAGTCACTGTCCAGAGCCTGACCTTTTCGGTCCGGCCGGTATCCGGATTGCGTCGCTCCAGCGGAATTTTCAGCGTGGCGACCATCATCTCCAGCTGGGCCACGTATTGCGGATCGGAAAGCGGAACCAGCCTGTGAGGAACTATGCCCGACGGTGCCCTGCCTGGGCCGCGGGCAGCTTTTTCACCGCGCTGCTTCAGCGTGGCCAGCTGCACGTAAGGGTAGGGCGGTGCCAGGCTGAAATCCCCCCGGGTCAGCGCAAGCGCTTCATTAATACGCGCGCCGGTATTCCAGAGGGTAGTGAACAGCATCTTGCGGTGCAGATCCGGCACATAATGAAGCAGCGCGCTGACCTCCGGAGCCAGCAGGTACTGCGGGTATTCATCATGCTGCGCGGCCATCTGGCGCAGCGCGAGTGCTGCGGGATAATCAATTGCAACCGGGAGGGCGGCGTTGGCCGGTGAAGAATATCCGGCTGGCAGATACGTCAGGTCCCTGCCGTTACTCATGAGCGGGCTCCTCCTTACTGCACCATGCTGCCGGCTCGCCGGGCTTGTGTGTCACGTAGGACGGAAAATCCGTGATATCGGTGTCAGAGTAAGGGCTGTAATGCTCCTCGCCCGCCATAGCGACTCTGAAGCTATTCAGGACATTTTTCACGGTTTCAGGCGGTGCGCCGGGCACCGTCAGGACCATACTGTCCGGCTCGATCCGAAGATAGACACCGGCGGGTACGGCGCGCTCGCTCGAACGGAACGTCAGGGCCATGGCCTTTGCACCCGTCCCCTCATTAAGCCACGCGACTTCTGTGTCGAAATCCGTGAGGTTATCGTGGCGGGCGAGTACTTTTCCCCGGGTAACCACAGTTGTGTGTTCTGCTGACTTTGCGGCCGCCGGTAAATCAGAACGGCAGACCACAACGCTGCCTGGCGGGTAGGCAGTATCGAGACGCTGAGCCTCTTCCCGGGTAACGGCCCCGGCACCGAAAGCCGTGCCGGCGAAAATGGCCGCCGTGCAGAATCGATGCGCGTTCCTTTTTACTCTGTTCATTATGTCGGATCATCCTGTATCGCTAGTAACGGGTCTGTAATCGCAACCGGCAGCTGCGGAACGGGGGCGTGCGGATAATGAGACGGCAGCGTCAGGGTCATTTCTGCTTTTCCTTATGGCAGTAACTCACAGGCTCGCCAGGTTTCCGGACCACATAAGAAGGAAAATCCGTAATTTCTGTCTCGCTGAAGGGAGCAAATTCTTCACCTGCAGGCAGACGCTGACGCATACCCTCAAGAACGGTTCTTTCGCCTTCCGGTCCTGCTACAGGCATTGAGACAGCCATACTGGCAGGATCAATTCGCGAATAGTATCCCGACCCGCTTTTTCTTTGCGTAACTGTAAATGTGAGCGTCAGGCCGGGCTTGGCGCTGCCATGAGGTGTCCATGTGGCGATACCCTGTCCGGTGGTCAGGTCTGCTTCCCGGCTGAGAATAGTCCCGCGGACCTCCAGCCGGGTCGGCAGGCGCGCCATACCATCCCCTGGCAAATCCTGGCGGCAGATCAATACGCTCCCTGGCGGATAGGCAGCTTCAAGACGCGTCATTTCCTCGTTCGTTGCCGCGCCAGCCGCAGGTATCAGCCCAGAACAAAGCAACCCGCACACAGAATGCTTTAATAACGCTGAATTCACTCTGAAACCACTCCGTCCGCCTCTTTGCTTTGAACGCCAAAAGGCGTTTCGCCGATCTCCCTGAGAATGGATGTCCATCCGTTGCTGAACCAGCCACCCGGATCTTCACCGTTAAACACCTGCTGCAGCCAGCGGGCAGATGAACGGCGAGGCGAATCCTGAAAATAGACGTGATGATGCTGACCAATAACTGACCAGAAATCAAAATCCGGATGCTCAGGCGTCCAGTCAAAGGTGTTTATTGAAAGGTGCGACCCTTCAGTTTTGAGAAGCAGGAGAAATCTTTTCAGATTGCCATATCCGCCTCCGCCCATTCCGCTGCGCAGATAAAAGCTTTCCGTGATGACGGCTGGCGTGACACGTTTTGTCTGCACATCCTGACGCAATATGATCAGCGTGCCGTCGTGCCTGCCGCCGGCTATTCTCAGAAAATCAAACGTGTAATCGATTTTACAGTCTGCAGGAAAGAAAAATTCTCTGTATCCCGCCGTTCCCGGGCTGACAAACGGAAAGGGTTGCCCGCTTTCTCCCAGCAACCATTCAGCGGAGGAGCCAAATTTTTCAGCAATCACGTCCGCAAGCTCAAACGTCAGCTCCTGCCGCCCGTCCATGATATCCATCAGTAACCCGGGTGATGTATTCAGCTGTCTGCCAAACCGGACCAAATCAAAAGTGTTCAGCGGCCTGCCTCCGGCATAATCCCGTAAATAATTGTCCGCCATCAGCCGGTCAAACAGCCACTTCAGCCGCTTGCCCGTTTCATGCTGCCAGCGTTCCCGTTCTGACATGAGGGGTTCCTGACTGACCACGGGCTGATAATACTCCCGCAGTGCAGTCCTTATTTCGCCTTCCAGCGATCGCTCGTTTTTCATTGCTGACTGCTCGATGCGCTGAAAGAGCGCGTCGTCTACATTTCGTGCCTGAATTTTCGCCATGACTCAACCTTTATTCTTTTTGCAGGCAAGTGACAACAGGCTGAACGGAAAGGACAGCGTGCGTCAAATTAAAGACTATTAATTATCAGTGCATTCATAATGAGTCAATAAGAATGCACTTTTGGAAATGACGTATTATTAACATCTAAAACTGTTTCATTCCGCAATTACCGTACGGCCTTATCGACATGATCCGACTTTTTCCCGATATGGAATTAACCGGAAGCTTTGCACGGCGGTGGGGCGGGGCAAAGCCCCCTTTAACGGTACGCTGATTCCGCAAAAACACTATATCTGGTAGCTGATGCAACTGACTGAGCCACTACATGTAGTGGTCTGCGCGAAAAAACGCCACCAGGGGTGAAAGATCCGGTTCTTCCTTTTTCCGGATCCTGGAGTTTTAACAAAAGAATGGAGTGCAGCATGCAGTGAATTAAACAGGAATGTATAGGAAAATATAAAAAACCATCTTTATACACCTTTCACGCTTGTCAGGGTAAAAGCTGCATGCAAGATATAATTACTGATGTATGCAGAATAGTAGAAGACATAACCAGTTCCATCAGAAAACGGGACTGTTGTGCGGGGTAAACCGGAACCGGCCCTCTTTCTTCTCGGAGTTCAGCGACCGGATGAATCCTGCTGACTCGAGCAGGCGTGCCAGCGCCAGCTGTTCATCCGCTAAATCCATCGATCGGAAGTTTGAGTCGCTGGCAAACGCAAGCACCGTCGGATCGCTGAATGAGGCTATAACTCGTGAAATGTCGTCGTGAGAAATGTTGCCCGTTTTCAGTGACTGTAAAAGGAGTGTGCGACGCAGGCTTTCATTTTCAAGGTAAGGGGCCAGCTGCGCCAGCCTTGCTGCAGGTATACACACCGTATCACGGAAAGTTTGTTCGTCGTGACCCCAGATCCACGTAAGGGTCTGCGCCTGAACCTTCTCCGTCAGACTATCGTCCAGGAAAAGCTGTTCGATAAGAAAATCGTCAAACTCGTTATCATCCAGAATGACTGCTTCAGGAGACTGCAGCAGGAGGGGGTTCTGGAATATAAGCCCAGCCAGAAGTGGCGCCCTTTTTTTACCCTCCTCACTAAAACTCTGCCTGATATCATCAAAATTTTCCAGGGAGGGATTCAGAAGTTTTTGATTAATTAAACAACGAATACTGTCAAAATGCAGGTATGAAGGGACATCTGAATAAGGAAATACGAAGAGATTCAGAATTGAAATACGCCCTTTATCACTCATCGCACCGGAATTAAACAATATCGAAAATATCAGATGTAAATGGTCATCAGTCGGGGATAAACGCGGGGATTCAAATTCACTGTGGTATCTGTCGAACCACATTGCCAGTTCAGGTGAGGGAAAGTCCTCTTTTTCTTGTTTTTTTGCCAGGAAAAATACGTTGTCCCAGCTGGGGTTTACACGATTATTACTAAGCAGTAATTCGCAGGTGTCATAGCTTGCAGTTATATTGGGTAATGACTCTAAAACACCTTCGCGGTTTTTTATTTTGCTTACATCATCAACCAGGAAATTCATTTCCGAAATAATGTCAGATACAAGCTTAAAACCGACGCCCTCATTATTTAGAAGCTCAGGGACCAAGTCATAATCTTCGGAACGAAGGACGAAGTCCATGATAAAATGCTCAATATTATTCTGAATGGTTTTTTCAAGCCCCTGATCTTTAATTTTTCTGACGGCAGTGAGCGGTTTTTTCATAATCTGCTCTGCAGTGAGCCCGCTTTCTTCAGAAAGAAGAAGAATGATATTTTCAAAATTTCCTGCCGAATATGCCCAAAGCTGGTTTTTGGCAAGCTCCACAACAATTTTCTTTCCCTGTTCAGAAACGCACTGGCCAATAAGCGGCAACTGACTCTGAGTAGATTTAAGGTTATCGATAAACTGCTCACAGTAACCTTCCGGAACCAGATCAGGAATGTTATTTTTACAGGAAAATATCTTTATGAAAGCATTATTCATATCCGTGTTATCCGTATCCCATTTTACCGCAGGAGTACAGAAAAACAGGACCAGCAACTGCACGGCCGCATTGAACTCGATTATGTGAACAAGTGCTTTAACAAACCGGGACCTTTTAGGATTGTCAGAAGTCATGAGCTGGATATACAGGATAACATCCGATATCAACCAGTGGCCAAAAGGCCCCTCTGTCAGATATGCAAGCCTAACCTCCTCGCCTTCTTCAAGCTGTAAATCCATAATTCTGCTCAGGCGACTTCTGTCGTGTGCAAGGAGATGGAGCAGGACATCGGCATGCCAGGCATTCTCCTGATGAAGAAGTCCTAGGTCCCTGATTTTTTTCACCACATTAGGGGTTCTGTCAAGCGGCATGGCCGTGGTTAATATGAGATCTTTTCCTGCGCTCACCGCGTGGACAAAGTCATTATCGCTGCTGCTCAGGCTGCCGGGAATAAATACGGAGCGGTACGACATGTAGTCCGTTGAGAGATAATTCCAGCGTAAGAGGGCGTAAATAAAGTCATACTGGAGAGTGTCATAATCCTCACTTTCAGACCCGGGGGCAATTCCCAGATTTTCACTGACCCATGTTCTGAATCCCTCGCTGCCCATCTTCTGTATTAACACTCCCGGGCTACTGGCCTCCAGCCTGCGCATCTGCTTATGGAGTTGTTCTTTTTTTAGATGCAAGGCGATAAGCTTACCGTCATGTTTTGAGCTGGCAAGCTCAGATCTTAAACTATATTCATCCAGGATTTGCGTTACTGATGAGGTGCCTAGATTTGCTATATTTGTTCCGTACCTACTTTCCCTTACATAAAGCCCGGGTGATTTCATCATATCTAAAAACAAAGCTTCATCTTTTGCAATGTCATCAAGGTTATATAACATACCGTTTTGACTGTAAAACTGAAGCTGCTGTTTAGTCTTGTCGCTGATGTACTCATTAAGCATATCTCGTATAACATCAGGCTTGGTGTTTTTTTCTTCTCTTCTTATTTCTGCAATTTCAATATCAAGGCTTTTAATCTCACGGGTAATTTCTTCTTCGAAGCTTATTCTTAACTGTCCGGATACATACGCGCTCATGATGCCATATAAAATGCCCTGTTTCGCATCGATTAGATGGTAGTCACGGGTGCAGAGATTTTTATAGGCAATAAGCGACAGAAGTCGGATAGTATCCTGCCCATTATTGACCAGTTTCCTGTAAAGCCTGAACTCGTTAGCTATGCTGTTAAGTAGGCGCATATCCGTTATAAAAACGGCGAGCCGTGCAATACATTGTTCAAACCCGGTTACTTTTAAATCATCACTTTCAAATTTTTTCGAGAAGTGGTCAGTTGCATTCTGGCTGTCAAGAACAGGAACCACAGGTACAATAAAGTCAAAGAACTTCGTACGCGCTTCCGGCGAGTTAAAAATATCGTCCCTTACAGCGTAAATAAATCGAACAGGCTGTTCATCAGCAAGGCTGTTATTTATTATCTGGTTTATTTCACGAAGTTTGACAAAGATAGCGCCGTCATTATGACGGTCTAAATCTTCAAAAATAACCACTTTATATTTTTTCTTATCGAAGAAATAAACAATTTCGTCGATAAAAACGTTAAGCAGAGAAGGATCAGCAGGCCGGGTAGAGAGTGTCGCGCCTTTGGAAAGATCGATTTTTTCAATACTCAGGCGCCGGTCAAAAATCCCCATCCTATGCAGTTTACTTATGAGCAGGTAAAAGGTGATGAAAAATGCGACACCGGCCAGACCTGTCCTTAAAACCGGGTGAAATGAGAGCAGAAACTCACTGAAATTCACGGGCAGGGACAGCCTTTTCCTGAAATAGTCAGGGAAGAGAAGCATCAGTCCGGACAGGCAGGAGACCGTCATTCCCAGTAAGTGGAGGGCCTTGGCCCAGACCTGAGCAGAGGTAAAGTCGGCAATGCGGTCTATTCGGGAGTATGGGAGGTCGCTTTTTCGCGCCTTATAAAGTATCTGCTGCAGGATACTGTACTCGATGGACTTTTCTTCCTGGCGTGCTTTCCTGTCAGATTTGGGGGGATCTTCACTGTTCTTATCTACAGATATATCACTTCCGCGCACCATGTCGAAGTCAGCAAGCGACACCGTCATTATGTGCTTTCTGTCTTCACGACTCCTGGTCCAGGTAAGGAGAACCGAGCTTTTTCCCGCTCCATACGGACCGGTTACAGCGATATTCCTTATATCTGGCTTATGGCAGGCAAAGTTAAGAGCTTCTGCGTAATGTCTGGCGTCTTCATGCTTCATTACGGTCGGCGTCAGTGCATCATAGCTGTACGTAATCTTTTGTTCTTCAGGATTTTTAGCCTTCAACTGAGGCCAGATTCGTTCCAGCCCAGGGATTTTCATCATTTTTTTCACCAGAGGAAGTAGTAATAAACATCAGTATATCTGCTGAATACCCGTCATTTAATCAGGATTAAGAGGCTAATACAGCGGTATTTAGGGCTTATCAGGATGTAGTACGCTGTCCGTTTCATCCTTTTTTTAAGTATGTGCGGAAAATAGTGTAAGCCATGTATGTACTAAAAAATTTTATGATTAAATTGTACTGAATATGTTTGAAACAGTCGGATACTGTCACCTTAGGTGTTTGGAAGAGAATCCGAGCTTAGAGGGCGATCAACTAGCGTTCGTGTGTGGCCACCAAAAGCATTAGGAAAAAATAATGAGTAGATACGAGCTATTTGCAGGGTTCCGTAATAGTGGTACGGGACAGCTTTCTGGGCCGTTTATCAATGAAGAAAAGCTTAGCGCCATATTGAAGTTGATTCCTGCGCCTGAAAGCCCCAAACAATATCTGTTTCCTGACCTGTTTCCATTGATCAACTTCGTAAATGCTCAAATCGAGGAGGGGTTAAAGATACAGGAGGAACGGCTTACACGAATCATGCTTCAACAGCAGGAAAAACAGCATCTTGAGGCACTTTCTGGTCGCTATGAAGATCTTTTCACGCAATGGAAGGATGACTTTGGTATGACTGCCGAAGACAGAAAGGAATCAGCCGAGCGAGATAAGCGGCTGGATGCTGATTACCGTGCAAGCCTTCCCCTGCTGCAGGACCGCCTGTATTCATCCCTGACTACCCGTGAGCAGACCCTGGCGCGACACTACAGCGACCGGGTGAGTTTCACACCGGACGGACAGGGTGATTTTGTTGTTCAGGTAACGGAAGCCGCTCAATGATTTCCCTGCAGCCACTCAAAAAAGCCATGCTGCAGGGGCTGAAGACCGTGTGCGGGAGCCTGATTGCCGGTGCGGCCAGTGGTGCACTGACCTGCCTGTTTGTGCTGGCAGTCGTGCTGGCTTATCAGGTTGCAGTCAGCGGCAGCGCCGCTGACTGGATCGCCTCACTGGCCAATGCGGTGATGGCCGTCGCGGCTGTCCTCGCATTTATGGTGGCTCGCAGCTGGCTGCCACAGCTGACCACCCAGGAAGGTTATAAACTGGCCATCCAGTTGGTTAATGACCATTACATCTGGCTGGGCCTGCAAAACAGCCTGCTCAGAGAGGTTGGTTTGCCTATGGCTTATATTCGTCATCTTCAGGATGGCAAGACCATGACAGGTTCAAATCTCAGCTATGAGGATATAATGGCTGCGCTCGATGCAACTCTTCTGGAGCATAAAATCAGGCGGGATACGATGGCAAAAATCCGCTTTCAACTCGGAACCTATGGTCTTCATGAGGCACATCCGGTACGTGAACGTTTTCAGGCACTTGATCGTGCGTACCAGAATGCATGTGACAAGGCGGCCACACTCAGAAATATACTGACTGAGATGAGAGAAATACTGATACACGTTCCTCACTACAAACCTGGTTCAGGCATGCTGTACGCAGCCCCCTTGGATGAAAAGCTGATGTGCAATCGAAATCATGCTGAGCAAACTTACATAACGCTGAGCGAAAACTACTCACAGATGCTTGTAACACACAATGAACTGTTTAGCGCGCAGCCGCCCATAGGGAAACTGTTTCAGGTGAGAAAATAAAACTGGTTTTCAGCGATCCGGGCCGGTCTTTCATCCCCCCGCGGCGCCTGTACGATAATATTTTCATAAGGGATCAGGGATCTGAGGCTTATCCGCGACAGCCGACGCAAATTCAATGTATTCAGCACTGTCCATATCTAAGCAGAAGATACTGTCATCAAAACTCAGCAGATGAATCGCGGCATTTGCCCTTATTCCATCCATAAATCCAATCTCAAGCGTCGCGGTATACAGTTCCTGATGACGATAGGTGTCACTGGATATATCAACCCCGTAATAAACACGGTCTTCTCTGTCCCAGACTGCCCCGGAGTAATCTTCGTATTCGTATGTGGCCGTTACATCAACCTTGAGCGTAATGTCGTAAGTGGCTTCATCTTTTCTGACGTCAATCAACTGCACATCATCAATGCTGATAGAAGATATATCTGTTTCATAGATCTCAGGATCATACTCGCCCGACGTTACGGGCGTGAATTCTGCGTTATTCAAATGCTCCAGTGCCATCCTTATTACGTCTTCCTTAAGCTGCTCCAGAATACCATCTGCAAACGTTGACAGTTCCGCCAGCTCTTCATCATTCCTGTTAACCAGATCGAGCAGCGCATCAATACTCTGAAGGTGAACAAAATTGTCATTTGCCGCTGCAACTGCCGCCATGTCCCCGTCATCGCTGACGATATACACTTTGTGGTGACGGGCTCTTGCCACAGCATCCACAGCAGCAAGGGAAAACGCATCCGGAAATTCTGATTTCTTCGCCTCCCGGTGAAACGGCGCGGCGCCGGAAAAATAAGCCTCAAAGATGAGTTTCGGATTCACGTCAGCGACGGACACGTTTTCCGTTAACCCGTTATCCATTAACGCCCTGAATTTTTCCATGGCCACGCTGAGTACCGCTTCTGAGGTGATCTCCGGGAAAAGACCGCCCCCTGTAACCGCGTCGGCTATGCATAAAAAACTCCCTTTTTTACGGAAATTTTTATGCTCTTTAACCGCTGCGTCAGCATATTTTTTCAGATGAACTTCTATTTCTGCGCGAATCACATCGGTAATGAGCAGGTGAATTTTTTCTTCTTCCACTAGCTGCTGAAGTCTGGCCAGAACGAAGTGGCCGAACTGTAATTTTTTTGTTTCGTATGCAGAGGTGTCAATAAAAACAAGTCTTGTCTGGAGTTCCATTCGGCTCTCTGACTATCTGAATTTCGGACAACTATACCAGTCAGAAAAAGGGAGATGAAGACGGAGATGATCCACATTCTTTGCAGCTACAGAATGACATGTATCGGCCTCCGCTCCGTTTAAGGTACTTTCCGGATTTGCCTTTTTCCGGATCTCATTTTTCTGATGGAGAAAATTAACGCATTATTAATACATTCTTGCCATAAATTCTGCTTATCTGAAGCATTAGTGCCTGTCAGCATTAATAATCATTATTTACTATAAAATTGCTTACAGTTTTTTTAATGTGAACATGATTTAGATAATTCGGTGAGGGCCTCTACCCCATAAAAGGTTCCGAAGCAAAGTTGTGGAAAGCCGCAAAAACCTTCATTACTATGTCGATAAGAAGATTCTCAAATAAGGATGTACAGCGAATGAAAGGTTCGGAGTGGAATAAATGGGATTTGCATCTTCATAGCCCTATGACTTGGCTAGCCAATAATTACATCGGTGACTGCGACACGGAAAATTTTGTCAGAAAACTTGGAGAGCAGGAGTTGACTCTGATCGGCCTGACTAACTATTTCTACTTCCATGAGGATGAGCTTGAACTCATTCGCGACGAAATTGCCCGTCAGGGGCTGAATATTACCGTGCTCGGTAACGTTGAATTTCGTCTCGATCAGCAGAATAAGGACGAAGCGTTTATCAATGTGCACGTCCTGTTCTCAGAAAGACTGGGCACCGCGAAAATAAACGACACTCTTTCAAGACTTCCCCTAAAACTGACTGACGACAGCGGAAAAAAAGTATACGCCTGTGAGAGTAGCGTGCGTGACAGCGGACATGGCGTGGATACCATCGTGGTTAATCTCAGTGAGCTGCTCGAACACCTTTCGTCATCGCTGAGACCTTTTATCGATTACATCGTGGCAGTCTGCCCTAATGGTTATGGTGGTTATCGTCCGGGCGCAAGCGGGCGTTCAGCAGCCATTGCCACAGAGATTGATCGTCAGGGACATATGATTTTTGGCGGCCCCCGCGACAGGGATTATTTCCTGACGACGACTCGTTATCCCGGAGCTGCGGTTAAGCCTGTTTTTTACTGCTCTGACGCACACCGTGCAGATCATATTGGCCGCGCATGTACCTGGGTCAAGGCACTGCCAACGTTTGAGGGGCTCCGTCAGGCGTTGCTGGAGCCGGAGGGACGCCTGCAGCTAGGAGCTGACTGGCCCGCACGCCGGATTCCGAAAGTTCATTTCAGCCATATCGCCGTCGAGGGCTCCATCTTTGACGGTCAGACCATCCGATTTAAGAAACTGGACATACCGCTGAATCCGGACATGGTAGCCATCATCGGAGGGAGGGGCACGGGAAAGAGCCTTCTGCTGGACGCAATGCGTTCCTGCTTTGCCGGGGCGGCGGCCAGCGGAAGCGAGGAGCGCGCAGTGAGCGTGGAGCGCTTGGCGGTGGAGCTGGATAAGGCAAACGGAGAAAAGGTGGTATTTGACGCCCGCACAGACGGGTACGACTACCTTCACGTTTCGCAGGGAGAAATCAAAACCCTCTGTCAGCAGCCCGGTCTCATCAGCAATGAAATCAAAAAAATGCTCCGCTTCGCCAGCGAGTTATTCCCGTCGTCAACTGACGCAGAACTGGACGGTAACCTCAGCAGCTACCGCGCCTTCCGTGATTACTATGCCCTGTGTGATGCACAGCAACAGCGGATCAACACGACTGCGTATCATCAGGAAATTGCCAGGATAGCACAGGAAAAAATTAACACGCTGACCAGCGATAAGAACAGAGCCCTTATCGAGCGATTCCGGATCAACGGCACCCGTGTGACGGCTCTCACTCAGGCCATTAAAACTGCCGGCAACCTGATCCATGATGCAGAGACGGCCGAGTCTGACTTGAACGCCCGCGTTGCTGAGCTGAACCAGGTACCGGCAAGCGGAACGCCCGTGCCAGCGGTTGATTTGTCCGGGCTCCGGGCTGGTGTTAGTGCCTATGCGGTTGCGCAGCAGCTGGCGCTGGAACGGATCGGCGAAGATAACGCGAGCATTACCACAGCCTTTCGAGAACAGGGTATTGAACAGGATATTTCAGGTGTGCTGGAAAAAATCCGCGGTTATCAGGCGCAGATTCAGCAGGCAGACCTCAAGCAGGAGGAGATACGACAGCGGGTTGAGCAATACCGACGGGATGTGGCACAGCGGGCAATCCTGAGTGGAATCTATGTGCGCCGACTACTTGCACAGGCAGAGGATATTGACACCCGCTTCGCTTCGCTGACGGAGAAGGCGCATCTGACGCCGGCACAGCAGGAACTGGTGAAGGAGATTCTTCGCGATATTCGAATTTACGGACAGCCTTATCTAGATCTACCCGTTTTTTACCGTGGGGTGCTTGAATGCCTAAATAGGGGAAAATTCAGGGCATCAGGTGATACGTTGCCAGAGGTCAGGTTACAGGAGGCATTTAATATTCGCTCAATTGATGATTTCCTAGCGCTGATTGAAGGCGAGGACGTCATCACTCTTTCTGAAGAGCCCGGTAAGAAGATTTCGCTGGAGAGCTTTCTGTGGAAAGGCGAATATTTTAACAGTCAGGGCCCCCATACCCTGCTGCGCTACCTTTGCAGTCCGGAACTTATTGGCCGCTATCTGTCGGTCAGGGCAGAGTTTGAATACAAAGGTAAAACGGTTGAAAAACTGTCCGCCGGACAGCGCGGTACTTTCTACGTGTGCCTTAAACTTGCTACCGATACCTTTGGCTCGCCCTTTATTTTTGATCAGCCGGAGGACGACCTAGATAATGACTTTATAATGCACAATCTCGTACCTCTATTCAGGAAGATCAAGCAGTACAGACAGGTGATTATCGTTACGCATAATGCCAACCTGGTGGTAAACAGTGATGCCGAGCAGGTTATCGTGGCCAGTAATGAGGATGAAGTGATCAGCTATCGTGGTGGCGCACTGGAATATGGCGGGCACGGGGATGACAACAGCATGCGCATGGCGATCTGTGACGTGCTAGAAGGCGGGCAACGCGCGTTTGAGGCTCGGGAACAGAAGTATGGAATGCTTTAATGTTCTGATCATCGGTTTGATTGCCGTCACAGCTCTACGCCCTTTTCCAGCCGTATCGATATGACGGCCTACGTTGCGTGCCTTCTTTACTCTTTCCCGCAGAGCCGGCGCCATGCCGGTTTTAGCCAGAGGAAGGGAAGTTGAGGGGAGTGTAGTTACTGTAATTCATCAGGCAAGGTGCCATCTGGAGGTAATTTAGATGGCACCGATAGTCCTGTTAACATTGTTGACTCTCCAATAATTTTCGGTCTACTACTAATCCTTCCCAGTTCAAATAAAAATTTCTATCCTCACGAACCGAATGGAAGAACACAGCTGGAACTATGATTGTTCTACGGAGGCAGAGTAAAACCTTGCGGCACTAAAGTACTGTAACGCGCTGGATAGCAGTGTTATTTGCTCGTGCCTGATCTCTAGCTAATCAATAAATTAATATCTATATGGCGCGAAACCCTGCCGGGTCGCTTCCCGCTGCGAAGAGTGATGCAAGCGGGCAGCATCCGCCCTAGCGCCACTGGGTAGGCCACAGAAAGCCGAACGGTTGCTTGCTGGACTTAGGATTTCCTGTGCTGAAAGTTTAATATGCGTGATAACCATCTGATTAATCGTTAAAATTTAAACTCATTGAGCAACACACAATGACTCTGTTCAATCATGTTAACAATGGCCTCTCTAGGGCCATTACGCCACTTGTCACCTGCGTAAAAGGTTTCAAGTTTCTGCTCCATTGTGCCGATGTCAGGAAAAGATCTGATCAGGAAATACTTATCAGAGTCGTCGAGAGAATTACCATAAGTCACCACTTTCAGGCCGCATTCGATGTGCAGGGGTATGCTTTGATTCAGCATAACGGAATGGAACTGATGACCAGTTCCCTTCTTCAACGTGTACTGAAGTACTTCAAAAATAACTGGCATAAAACACCTTGAGTTATCGGTTTGTGGTCTACGCTTTAACAGCATTCAAAGCAGGCTGTGGCTGCAGCGAGCATCACTACATTTTATCGTTTCACTTCATTACTGTGACATTTTTTTTACTGTTTTCCTGAATGTCACCTTATCAAATAAATCTCTTCGAGAGATAAAACCCTCCCTGACATCACTTATCCATATTTTAAACTCTGCCAGATTCATATCCAGTGATATATTCCACCATATTAACTGTGGTTAATTAATGAATCTTGTTTGTAAGTTAACGTAATGATACTTTCTTGTTGCTTTATGAAATCAAATTTTCAAACAAGAAAAATAATTAGCTTGCTAAATATGTGCCAAGGGAAAACGGCAGTACATGTCAACAAATTAATTTGTTGACATTGCTATTCATTAATTTGAATCAGGAAGTGTTTATGCAACGTGTCGACCTGTTAATGATAGGATCAGGTCCATCCAATCTTGCAGTTGGAGTGGCCCTGGAAGAAAATGAATCGGAACATAATATTCAATCCTCTGTAATACTGGAAAAAGACTCATCAGTGTGCTGGCATCGCGGAATGCTTTTCCCCGAAGCCCAGTCCCAGGTATCTTTTTTAAAAGATCTGGTTACTCAGCGTGATCCCACAAGCAAATTCAGCTTTCTTAACTTTTTGCATAAAACTAACAGACTGGAAAGTTTTATTAATCTTCAGACGTTTAACCCTTACAGAAAAGAAATATCTAATTATCTGCAGTGGGTCGCAAGTCAGTTAAGTAAAACAGAGGTCATTTATAACAGTAAAGTCGTGTCTGTAAGCCCGGAAGTTTCCGGAGAGGGAAAAGTCTGTGCCTGGCAGGTTCGGACGGAGAACGGACAACAGTATGTTGCCAGACGGCTTATTTTTGGTGCCGGAAGGGATCTGAATATACCTGAGGTTTTCCAGAAAATTGAAAAGGGAAAAGTTATCCATAGCTCTCACTTCCTTACTTCCCTGGAAAACCTGAACAAAACCGACGTCAGAAACATCTGTGTTATTGGCGGTGCCCAGAGTAGTGTTGAAGTTTATCAGTCCTGTATTGACGTTTTCCCGCATGCCACAGTAACTTTGATGATGCGCTCTATCGGACTCGTTAACTATGAGGGGAGCCAGTTTACTAACACATTGTTTCAGAACGATTATATTAATACTTACTTCGACTGCGACCCCCTGATTCGTGAGAAAACGCTGGCGGCTATGCATACCACGAACTACTCCGGTGTTGCTCCAGCTACACTCTCGGGTTTATACCGGTTCCATTACCTGCAGGAGATGCAGGCAGAGAAGCGCGCCACAATGCTTACGCAGTGCGATATCCTGCATGCCGTTGACGATAATAATGGCGTTCTGATCACCTGGAAAGACAATAAAACCGGACTGACGCACTCTGAGCATTTTGACCTTGTATTTCTGGGTACAGGTTTTAAAAACAAAACGCCGGAACTCTTCAAAAATATTTCTCAGCAATTCGACATTGAAAAACTTCATGTGAGCCGCAAGTATCGCGCACAAATTCCCTGCGCGGAGGGTGTATCCCTTCACCTGCAGGGAACTAATGAAGAAACGCATGGAATTGCCGACTCTTTGCTGAGCGTTTTAGCCTTTCGCTCAAAAGAAATCCTGGACGATATCACCGCCTGAATAACGGGAAAAATATGCACTCTTTTAAAGAACTCGATCGCACTAACCTGCGATTCGAGAATAATCTGCATGCGCAGAGGACACTCCCGTGGGCGAATTTCAATGCTCCGTTTGAAAGCTCATGGTGTGTTATTTCTCCGGGGCAAAGTTCCACTCCTCATCATCATCATGAATATGAAATATTCGTGGCGGTAAAAGGTGAGGCTTTTATATTATGCGAGGGTAAAAAAACAAAACTCAGACAGGGTGACACCGTTCATTTTAAACCATTCACACAACACTGTGTTGTTAATGAAAGTCAGGATGATTTTGAAATGTACAGCATCTGGTGGGACACCGAAATGTCAGACCAATTCCTTCATCAGCACGGTATAGATAATAAGGCGGCTCAGAATGTCTAAGACTCTGATTATTGCTCCTCCTCCGACACCGAACGGAGATCTGCATGTGGGTCATATGGCCGGCCCTTATCTGGCAGGTGATATTTATGCCCGATATCTGCGCGTCAGCGGCAAAGCTGTCAATTATGCAACCGGCACTGATGACAGCCAGACTTATGTGGTTACCAGTGCCATAAAGCTGGGCACGACGCCGGAACAACTCTGCCGCCAGTCCTCGGATGATATTCACAACAGCCTCAAGTTGTGGGGTGTTGAACTTGACGGTTACGCCCCCTTTGATGAGGGTTATAAGAGCAGCGTTTATCAGTTTCTGAATCCGTTATTTGAGAGCAGAAGACTGAAAAAGAAAACGGTCAAGCTGCCGTATTCCGCCCACCGCGGCGAATTCATGGTGGAATCGTTTGTGGCGGGTGAGTGCCCCGTCTGCCTGGCTCATTCCCGGGGCGGGCTTTGTGAAAACTGCGGTCATCCCAACAACTTTGACATGCTGAGAAGGCCGGTATCGACGCTGTCGCCTTACGAGCCGCTGGAGTACCGTGAAACGGAAATCCTGGTATTTCCGGTAGAAGAGTACAGAAATGAGCTGGAGACTTATTATGCCTCTAAAAAAGGCCTTTGGCGTCCGCATATCCTGCAGCTGATGGATGAACTCTTCAGCCGGGAACTCATCGATTTTCCAGTAACCTATCCAGTGAGCTGGGGCCTGCCTTCCCTCTTTCCCGGGACAGAAGGCCAGGTACTTAACGCCTGGGTTGAAGGGATGCCCGCGTCAATGTACTGCAACGCCTGCGGTGAAGTCGGAGCTGAACAGCCGGCGGAAGCCGATGCTACCTGGCGTTCTGAAACGGATAATCAGCTGACGTATTTTCTGGGATTTGATAACTCATATTTTTGGGGCGTTACTCATCTGGCCCTTCTCATGGCACACGAAGGAAAATATATCCTTCCGCACACCATCGTGCCCAACGAGTTTTATGAACTGGAAAATTCAAAATTCTCGACCAGCCGGGGACATCTTATCTGGGCCCGCGATCTCGTCACTGAACTTCCCCGGGATTATGCCCGTTTCTATCTCTGTCTTACGAGCCCTGAGCACAACCGGAACAATTTCAGCCGGATGGCGCTTCAGCAGATCCTTAATGAACGGCTCATCACATCCTGGAATCTGCTTGTCAGCGCGTATAACGCCCAAAACTGGAACGCCCGTGTTGACGATAACGCTGAAAATCTTGAAGAAATTGTTGAAACAATGTCCTCACGTCTTCATCAGTGCTGCCGTATCGAAACGTTCAGTCAGAGCCGGCTCGCAGACTGGATACTGAACCACATCTCCCGTCTGCAGGAGCTGATAACAGAAGACAGCAGTCTCAGCCTCTGGGCCATCAACCGTCAGATAGTCGCGTTACTGGACGGAATGGGGCTGATCATGATTGATCTCCGGGAAGCCATCGCGCCTGCCGGCTCGCCTGACGCCTTTACAGTGCTAAGCCTTCCGGAACTGTCCCTCATCGGCTCAGATGCGAGCAGTAAGTCCTATGCGTCCTGATATTGCGATCATCGGTGCCGGAATAACCGGCATCATGACTGCTCTCGCCTGTGCCCGAAAGGGCGCAGTCGTTGATCTGTATGATGCTGAAAATATCCCTAACACAGGAAATCTTTCCTGGGCTTCAGGTCGGTTATGGAAACACATTCATGAGCATAACGGCAGCCTGGAGCCGCTTGCGTTGGCTTCATTGCCCTACTGGGAGGCGCTTATTATGCGCAGCGGTGGGGAAATTGGCTGCCGGACTGAATCCCTGAGACTGTTGCCCCTGAATGACACTCTGGAGCTTGAGCGGCACTACCGCGCCCGCGGAGCCGGATGCCACATTCAGGAGCCTCAAGCGTCAGAACAATCCCAGGTATTCCGTTTTTCCACAGACAAGCATCTGTTTATCGGTTGCGACGCGGTTCTTCTTAATGCCCGGAAGATATGCCAGCAACTGCTCGATGAACTCACCCAGTGCCGCAATGTAGCATTACGGCCTGTGACGCCGGTTAACCTGACGGCCCTCGCGAACGGGCGGCTGTTCGCGGGGAGCAGTGGAGGCAGACGGTACTCAGCCGTAGTTTCTGCGACAAGCCAGCCACTGCAGGCGGGGCTGCCTGCCATACGTGCCTGTGCCCGGGTTCACTATCAGGTTCATTTTGATGTTCACGTTAACGACAGCAGAAAAGATCTGTTAAAGCCCGTTCTTCACTTTGGTGATGATAAACGGTCATGGTGCGTGCCTTCCCCGGACAGAAGTATCCTGAAACTGAGCGCCAGTCAGTTTTCATTTCCGGAGCCCCCCCTGCCGGAGCTGGTTGAGGCATGCCGCGCCTACCTGCTGGCGCAGCTGAACATCAGCTACACGCACGTTCAATCTCATGTCTCAGCCTATTATGAGATTCCGTCGGAGAAGCGTCAGACATCCCCTTACTGGTACACCGATCCTCAGACAGGCGTGGTCACCGTGGATTCCTGCGATGCCTCACTTTTTAAAATTGCCCCGGCCCTGTCAGACCAAATCAGTCAGCACGTTATCAATGGAGTGACCTTATGAGTAATGAAAGCATTCTCCCTGCTTCTGCGGTGATACTTAAGCGCGGAAGAAAAAACGAAGCACTTATCCTTTCGGCTTCACTGGTCTCGACGCTGGGAAGCGGGATACTCACTATCGCCAACGCCCTTATCATTTCGCAGAGCATGGGAACGGCTAAGGCTGTCGGCACACTTTTTATACTTATCGCGCTGCCGCAGGCCTTTTTCTCTGTGCTGTTCGGGAAGCTTTCGGACGTTTTTGACAGAAAGAAGATCTGTATCATCACCAACCTGATTAACGCCGTGATCGTATTGGGCGTGCTGTCGGGTATCCGCTTCTTCGCTGATCCCGCCATGACCATCTTTGTCTGCAGCTTCATGCTGTCGATGACCATGGCCATGTTCTTTCCTGCTAATAACGCCATTATCAAGGACTCCGTTGAACCGGGTCGCATGGCGGCATTTAACGCCAGGCTGGAAATGGCCGTGCAGATTGGTGCGCTTGTTTCCGTTGCTGTCGGGGGATTCCTCATACAGCTTATTGGCGTTGATTTTGTCTACGTGCTTAATGCCATGACGTTCATTCTCAGCGCAGGACTGTTTTATCTGCTGCGCCCGTATCAGCACGCGGCAGAAGCGGACAAGCCAGCCAGCAGCTCTGCGCAACAGGAAGGCCGCGATGCCGCCGTTATCAGGAAGCCCTGGCTGATGCTGTTGTATGGCACAGGCAATGTCATTGTCACGGTCAGCAATATGCTTCTGGTATTACTAGTCACCAGGCATTTTGCCGCCGGTGCCGGCGTGCTGGGTGTGGTTGATGCTCTGGCGGGCGTGGGCGTGGCTGTCGCGGCAGCTGCCACGCCTTTCCTGCAGAAGCGCTTTTCTCTCCTGGCGATCATCGCCTTTGGATACATAGCTAATGCCTGCTTCATTGCATTACAGCCTCAGTTCAGCATTACCTGGCTGATGATTTTCTTCCCGCTTGGCGCGGTCTGTTTTGGGCTGGCACGTATTTCATGCCGGACACTGATGTTCAATACTATTCCGTCAGAGTACACCGGGCGTTTTTTTGGCTTCAGCAATGCTGTGGGCCTGACGCTGGCCGTGGTACTGACGTATGTTATCGGTGGGCTGGTAGACGGTCATAATATTCTGATCGGCTATGTGGCTCTGGCTGGCGCGGTCGTCACTTTATCTGTCCTTGCTTCCACTCTGGTTTTTAAAGGAAAAAGAAAATGAAATTACTGGCAATTGAAGTCGGTCAGTTTGGCAGCTATTACAATTCACGGTATGAGCAGGTGGAAGCTTACGGTGTCGATCTCTTTGTGCTGTCGGGTGTGGCTGAAAGCGATCATTGGAAGGCGGGACGTTTCTTTATTTCTCACAGCATGAATATTGATGATCTGGTCAGGCATGCAACACAGCTGCATCAGGATTTCAGATTTGATGGTGTTTTCACCTTCGCAGAAAACAGCGTGATCGCGACGTCTGTTATAGCAAATGCGCTGAGTCTGCCGGCCATTTCCGTGGATGCTGCAGTGAAAAGCCGCAATAAGATTTTCATGCGTGAAGCCCACCGTAAAGCGGGAGCGCCTCATCCTGACTTCTGCATGACTCCCACGCTGGATGATGCCCTGCTTGCCGCTGATGAGTTGGGTTACCCGGTCATCCTGAAACCTACACTGGGGTCAGCCAGTCAGTTTGTCTATAAGGTTAACTCTATACAGGAACTGACAGACGTTTTTCCCCAGGCACTGATCGGCATATCTGAAATGAGTCAGTTCAGAAATGAAGGGATCACCGATGTTCTGGGGCCTAACAGCCTGCTTGTAGAGTCTTATCTCAATGGCAGGGAATTTCTGATTGAAGCTTTTACCTGGGATGGCGTGACCGTTCTCGGCTCGGTTGTGGATCGCGTTACGCTGGAAGGCAACGCATTCGATGATGACGTTCACCATGCCCCAACGAGCCTGACGGCGGAAGAGCTCCAGCTTGTACATAAGGCTGTTCATTCAGGTGCATTATCGCAGGGTCTTGAGCGCAGTGTTATGCATGCTGAAATCCGTTTTCATAACGGAAAACCGTATATCATTGAAATCGCCGCCCGTCCCGGCGGGGGAGGCCTGGATTTCATGGCCCGGATATCCTCTGACTACTGCCCGATCAAAGCATTAACTGACGTGGCTTCAGGAACAAAGCCGGCGTATCAGGTTTACGCGCCTTCCGGACGACACACCTTCGCTCTTTGTCTTATTTCATCAGCTGGCATCATCGACACTATTTCAGTACCGGCGGATATAACAGCAGATCCCTCAACGTTTATGCTGAAAATTACCGCCAGCGTCGGTGACGTGATAAAGCGCCCTCCTTCAGGTAATGATATCGTCGGCTTCCTGGGCGTGATGGGTGACAGCCTGGCTGAAACTGAAAGCAAAGCCATCAGGTACTCTCAGCAGGTAACCGTGGTAACGCGATGATGAAAATCGGACTGGCTATCGCATTAGGAAAAGATGCCAACAGCCATACGCGCACGTTTATTGAGGCTGTTAATTACAGCCTCAGACATTTCCCGGAATTTAAGAAAAGTAATCTTAAAATCGTTAATGACGGAAAATCTCCTGAAGGGGGTGCTCATGCTGCCAGAGAACTGGCTGAATGGGGTGCTGAGGTCGTCGTCGGGCATTTCTCGAGCCTTGCGGCGCTCGCAGCGCTGCCCGTATACCGGGCATATGAAATCCCGCTGATGCTGCCGGCCTCGACAGCCTGTGAGTTAGACACCGGCGGGGACTTCAGGCCGTTCAGATATCAGAAAAATAACGCAGACCTGATTGAGTACTGTCTTGGCAACTGCCTTAAGGAAAATAAGGAGGGGCGTGTTTATGCTGTTGTACAGGACAACATCTATGCAAACCGTTTGCTGACGCACTTCCCGTTACTGTCTGACGTTACGGTTATCCGGAGTATTCCAGCCAGAACGGCCAAAAACGATACATTTATCGTTATTGGCTACAGCGATTTTGCTTCTGAAACAGTGAAACAGCTCTCTCAGGCTCAGCTTTACAGGATCATGCTTCTGGATGATTCAGACAGCCCGGAAGCGTACGCGTCCTGCATTATAAAGCCGGCTCGTTTTTCCCGGGTGCGTTCTGTTTCGCACCTTCATAAGCATGGAAGAAATCAGCCCTACTGGAATGAAACCCTGCTGGCTCTCTCCCTGGCGGCGCTACCGGTTTACGGACACAAAACTGACACACATTCTGATGCCGGTTTTATGACGTACCTGGGATTTCAGGAGTTTGATAGCCGCGGATGTTTTGGTGATTGCCTGCTCGTGGCTGAAGACATTGAAAACTGAGCGGCGGCAACTGATGCCGAATAATTTTACCCACTTCTGAGGAGGCTTGATGACTGTTAAAATTCGCAGAGCCGAGGCCGGTGATTTTTCCTCATGGCTGACCTTATGGAAAGGCTATCTGGCCTTTTATGAGAGTGAACTTGATGACGCAGTGACATTGCTTACATGGCAGAGAATCCTGTCTCCGGACTCAGGTTTACTGTGCAGACTTGCTGAAACAGAACGGCAAGTGGTTGGGTTTGCTATTTGCGTTATACACCCTGGAACATGGTCATCACAGCCAATCTGTTATCTTGAAGACCTTTTTGTTGCGACCGAGGTGAGGGGCAATGGAACCGGCAGTGCACTGATTAAAGCCATCCATGATGAAGCACAGAGAAATGACTGGTCGAAAATTTACTGGGTGACAAAACCGAATAATCCGGCGCGTGCGCTTTATGACAGAATAGCTGTCCTGGATGATTTCGTACGCTACAGCATCAAAATGTAAAGCAGGGAACCCAGAGGATCTGAAAAGCATTATGCGGGAAAAGAATCATCTTTTCCCGCATAAACACAGAGGCTTATTTATAGCAAGGGTAATCATCTGTAATTCAGCTACTCATCTGAAAACTGACAGCACTGATTCGCGCATTGCGCAGTTTTATCAGTGCGAAAAAATCCCATTTGGGTTTCGCCACAGCTACATTAAGCGCTTTATAGACCGGTAAGGCAGGGTCTGTGAATGGAAGAACAAAAATCCTGCCGTCATGACATATTGCCCATACGTTAAAAGGCTTCAGCCGTATGAGTTTTAGCGACTCAGCCGGTACAGAAACCGAGGGGGCAACCCATGCAAGCATGGCACTTCTGTGGCGTTTGAAGAGATCCACTCTGTTTTTCCCTTCAAGGGCTACATAGAGAGGCAACCCTCCGGGACAAAGATATTGTGGGTCACAGATTTCAATTTCACATTCCTCAACAACCTTATCTGACCAGTCCATCACCTCGTCCGGGCGATTATCTGCGTAACCTCCAAAATGACCGTGGTTATAATTGCGATATGAGCCCGATACAACAAGCTGAGGGTGAATGAACCGTTTTTCATACTCTCCCATTTCAGCACTTCTATTGCACAAGAAAGGAAGCGCAAAATGCATAAAATGAGAAGGATAGGTCGCAGTGGCTTTGCGACACGGCCGCCTATGTTTAATCATTTTTTCCGAGGGTTCATAATATCCGAGTAGCCATCTCAGCTTCCTGACGAGAAACGGATGAACACTGGATGTCCGGTTTGAGAGGTCCAGGTCGTCCTTGAACTTAACAAAATTACAGCATGCCTCTACTAAAGGATCATGCCAGTCATGACGCTCGATTTTGAAATCGTTCACAACATTTAAATCTGAATTCATTGAGTTCACCTGACTGAATTTTCTAAGTAGCTATTCTGCCGAACAGGACGGGAACGCCGGTATTTCTGATCTCATTGTCGCCTCCCAGGACCACCAACGACCCGGCCCATATTCCGACTCATAGTGGGAGATTTTCTCCTGCTTACGCAGCAGGTACTCAGGCGTGTTCATGCCGAACACTTCCATCGGCAGCGCATCCACACCGGGAACGTCTTTGAGCACAAAATCCGGAAATACATCCTCACCGTCGTAGCGCAGAGGTTTGTTGAAGGCGCGTTTTTCCTGCCACAACTTTTCTTCGACAGCACCTTCATAACCTGAATCGAGCGGAATAAAGCGTGGGCTGACCGTCATCAGCGCCACATCGATCACGGTACTGCAACTCGACGGCCGGTTACGCCCGTCTACTTTTCTAAACGACGTTTCAGGCGGTTCGGTTTCAGCGATAACCACCACTTTCATTCCCCTGCGCCAGTCGCTGAGCTCGCGGCTAAAGCTTCGCTCCAAGCGGTAACGAACGTCTTCAGGCATAACCAGATCAGGAAAGCCAGAAAACAGCCCCAGTGGCAGCATCGTCTTCAGTCGTGCTTCACCGGCCTCACTCCAGCCAGCCATTATGGAAACCACAATGAGTCGCCTTTTGTTCTTTTCGGCCGCTCTCAGGTGTTCACGGTTAGCGATAACCTGCTGAGTGCCCTTCATGGCCATGAGTAACAGGGATTCCACCAGTGACACGCGACCAATACGAATCCGAGCAGCCGTCTGCTGCAGATGCCAGCTCACCCAGCCAGGGGTGCGCTTATTTTTATCGAAAGCGGGGTGCCAGACATTGATACCAGACTGCTCCCACAGCAGGTGCAGAAGCCCCGACAGGCTCATCGATGGCCGCCGTTTGCGTTTCACCGGTTCGTCGCCTGAGACGTTCTCAGCCGGTTTTACATCAGAAGGTTTCTTTTTCTGGAGGCCCGTGGGTAGTCTGACCACAATGGTGCCATCCGCTGCAGCACGGACCGCTTCCCCCTGATAAATCTCTGCCTGACGTTCATCAGACCACACAGAATAAAACCGGCAGTCAGGT
>Ga0308171_1000817_pt1 | contig 53117 bp, 30 predicted proteins | sample PhyGR1_FD_202135 | JGI IMG/M metagenome (GOLD analysis project Ga0308171, IMG submission 202135) | Phyllosphere microbial communities from UC Gill Tract Community Farm, Albany, California, United States - DLSLSG.R1 | ecosystem: Host-associated > Plants > Phyllosphere > Unclassified | place: USA... | reverse complement strand
CCGCGAGAGGATCTATGACTACCACGCCTAAACCTTTGGTCCTGATAATTCTCGATGGCTTCGGACACAGTGAAAGCCACCACGACAACGCCGTATACGCGGCTAACAAGCCCGTCCTCGACCGCCTCACGGCCAGCGTACCCAACGGCCTGATTTCCGGTTCGGGCATGGACGTGGGCCTGCCGGACGGCCAGATGGGCAACTCGGAAGTCGGCCACATGAATCTCGGCGCCGGACGAGTGGTCTATCAGGACTTCACCCGCGTGACCAAAGCGATCCGCGATGGCGAGTTCTTCGAGAACCCGACCATCTGCGCGGCGGTGGATAAAGCAGTCGCGGCCGGCAAGGCCGTGCACTTCATGGGCCTGCTGTCCGACGGCGGCGTTCACAGCCATCAGGACCATTTGGTGGCCATGGCCGAACTGGCCTTCAAGCGCGGCGCCGAAAAGATTTACCTGCACGCCTTCCTCGACGGTCGCGACACACCGCCTAAAAGCGCGCAATCGTCCATCGAACTGCTGGATGCCACCTTCACCGCTCTGGGCAAGGGCCGCATCGCCAGTCTGATTGGCCGTTACTTCGCCATGGACCGCGACAATCGCTGGGACCGCGTCTCCCAAGCCTACAACCTGATCGTCGACGGCCACGCCGAGTTCAACGCCGCCACTGCCCAGGAAGGTCTCGAAGCCGCCTACGCCCGCGGCGAGAGCGATGAGTTCGTCAAGGCCACCACCATCGGCGATCCGGCCAAAGTCGAAGACGGCGATGCCGTGGTGTTCATGAACTTCCGTGCCGACCGTGCCCGCGAGTTGAGCCGCGTATTCGTTGAAGACGACTTCAAGGAATTCGAACGGGCCCGCCAGCCGAAAGTGCAATACGTCGGCCTGACCCAATACGCCGCCAGCATTCCCGCCCCCGCAGCTTTCGCGCCGGGCAGCCTGGACAACGTGCTGGGCGACTACCTGGCGAAAAACGGCAAGACCCAACTGCGTATCGCTGAAACCGAGAAATACGCTCACGTGACCTTCTTCTTCTCCGGCGGTCGTGAAGAACCGTTCCCAGGCGAAGAGCGCATCCTGATTCCATCGCCGAAAGTCGCCACCTACGACCTGCAGCCGGAAATGAGCGCACCGGAAGTCACCGACAAAATCGTCGACGCCATCGACCACCAGCGTTACGACGTGATCGTGGTCAACTACGCCAACGGGGACATGGTCGGCCATAGCGGCAACCTGGAAGCCGCAACCAAGGCGGTGGAATGCCTGGATACCTGCGTCGGCCGCATCGTCGACGCCCTGGAAAAAGTCGGCGGCGAAGCGCTGATCACGGCGGACCACGGCAACTGCGAGCAGATGTCCGACGAATCCACCGGCCAGGCTCACACCGCCCACACCACCGAGCCCGTGCCGTTCATCTACGTCGGCAAGCGCGATTTCAAAGTGCGTAAAGGCGGCGTGCTGGCGGATGTGGCACCGACCATGCTGATGCTGATGGGGCTGGAGAAGCCCAAAGAGATGACTGGCACCTCAATCCTGGTCTGATCCAAACAACAGTGTGAGAGGGCTTGCCCCTCCCACACTGGCTTATAAGTGTTTGGCAGATATCTTTTTGCCATACCACCGCCACTCGGCGCCTATCTTGTCCGCTTGCCCGAATTGGGCGTTTTTTTTGCAGCGCTTGGCGGGCATACTAGGCCGTCCCTTTCCCCTGGTGTCGCCCGCCTCTATGCTTCGCGCCTTGATTACCCTTGTTCTTGTCTGCCTGCTCCAACCGGCGTTTGCCGACGAGCGCGCACAAACCCAACAACAGTTGGACGCTACGCGTCAGGACATTGCCGAGCTGAAGAAGCTGCTTGGCAAACTCCAGGAAGAAAAATCCGGAGTGCAAAAGGACCTGCGCGGTACAGAAACCGAAATGGGCAAGCTGGAGAAGCAAGTCCAGGAGTTGCAAAAAGAACTAAAGAAGAGCGAGTCGGAACTGGAGCGACTCGACGCTGAGAAAAAAAAACTCCAGAGCGCACGCGTTGAACAGCAACGCCTGATCGCGATCCAGGCCCGCGCCGCTTACCAGAGCGGCCGCCAGGAGTACCTCAAGCTGCTGCTCAACCAGCAAAACCCGGAAAAATTCGCGCGCACCCTTACCTATTACGATTACCTGAGCAAGGCCCGTCTGGAGCAATTGAAGAGCTTCAACGAGACCCTGCGCCAGTTGGTGAACGTGGAGCAGGAAATCGCCAACCAGCAGTCTCAGCTGGAGGACCAGAAAAGCAGCCTCAATGCCCAGCGCGACGAACTGGACAAGGTTCGCAAGGAACGCCAACTGGCGCTGGCCAAGCTCAACGACGACGTAAAAGCCCGCGATGCCAAGTTGCAGGCCCGCGAGCAGGACCAGGCCGACCTGGCCAAAGTACTAAAGACCATCGAAGAGACCCTGGCCCGCCAGGCGCGCGAGGCCGAAGAAGCGCGGCAAAAAGCGCTGATCGCCCAGCAGGAAGCGGAAAAAAAGCGTCAGCGCGAAGCTGAACTGGCGGCCACCACCGACGCTCCGGCACCGCGCAAACCGGCACATACAGCGCCGGGGCCACTGGTTTCCAGCGCCGGCGAGTCCTTCGGCGGCCCCTTTGCTTCGGCGCGAGGCAAACTTCCATGGCCAGTTGATGGTCGACTATTGGCACGCTTTGGGGAAACCCGTGGCGATGACACCCGCGCCAAATGGGACGGGGTGATGATCAGCGCCGCCGCCGGCAGCCCGGTCCACGCCGTACACGGCGGGCGCGTGGTGTTTGCCGATTGGTTGCGCGGCGCCGGTTTGTTGGTGATTCTCGACCATGGCAATGGCTATTTGAGCCTTTACGGCCACAATCAGACATTACTCAAGTCGGCAGGTGATGTTGTAAAAGCCGGTGAGTCCATCTCCACTGTCGGTAACAGTGGCGGCCAGGACACCCCGGCGCTGTACTTCGCTATTCGTCAGCAGGGTCGCCCGAGCGATCCCGCACAATGGTGCAGAACCCAAGGATAAGGGTCGCATCTACATTAGGAGTTCGTTCGACATGCTGCATTTGTCCCGCCTCACTTCGCTGGCCCTGACGATCGCTCTGGTGATCGGCGCGCCTCTGGCTTTGGCCGACCAGGCCGCTCCGGCTGCACCCGCCGCCACCGCCGCGACCACCAAGGCGCCGTTGCCGCTGGATGAGCTGCGCACGTTCGCCGAGGTCATGGACCGGATCAAGGCAGCCTATGTCGAACCCGTGGACGACAAGACCCTGCTGGAAAATGCCATCAAGGGCATGCTCAGCAACCTCGACCCACATTCCGCCTACCTGGGCCCGGAAGATTTCGCCGAGCTGCAGGAGAGCACCAGCGGTGAATTCGGTGGCCTGGGCATCGAGGTCGGCTCCGAAGACGGCAATATCAAAGTGGTCTCGCCGATCGACGACACCCCTGCTTCCAAGGCCGGCATCCAGGCTGGCGACTTTATCGTCAAGATCAACGGTCAGCCGACCCGCGGCCAGAGCATGACCGAAGCCGTCGACAAGATGCGCGGCAAGATCGGCCAGAAAATCACCCTGACCCTGGTGCGCGACGGCGGTAACCCGTTCGACGTGACGCTGACCCGCGCGACCATCACGGTCAAGAGCGTGAAGAGCCAGTTGCTGGAGTCGGGCTACGGCTACATCCGCATCACCCAGTTCCAGGTCAAGACCGGCGACGAAGTAGCCAAGGCCCTGGCCAAGCTGCGCAAGGACAACGGCAAGAAACTCAACGGCATTGTGCTCGACCTGCGCAACAACCCGGGCGGCGTCTTGCAGTCGGCGGTGGAAGTGGTGGACCACTTCATCACCAAAGGGTTGATCGTGTACACCAAGGGCCGTATCGCCAACTCCGAGCTGCGCTTCTCGGCCACCGGTAACGACCTCAGCGAGAACGTGCCATTGGCCGTACTGATCAACGGCGGCAGTGCCTCGGCCTCGGAGATCGTCGCCGGCGCTCTGCAAGACCAGAAGCGCGGCGTGCTGATGGGCACCACCAGCTTCGGCAAAGGCTCGGTACAGACCGTGCTGCCGCTGAACAATGAGCGCGCCCTGAAGATCACCACCGCGCTGTACTACACGCCGAACGGCCGTTCGATCCAGGCCCAGGGCATCGTGCCGGACATCGAAGTGCGCAAAGCCAAGATCACCAACGAGATCGACAGCGAGTACTACAAAGAGGCCGACCTGCAAGGTCACCTGGGCAATGGCAACGGCGGCGCCGATCAGCCGACCGGCAGCGGCGCCAAAGCCAAGCCGATGCCCCAGGACGATGATTACCAACTGGCCCAGGCGCTGAGCCTGCTCAAGGGCTTGAGCATCACGCGCAGCCGTTGATATGCGTTTTGCCCTGATCATCGCCGTGCTGTGCAGCCTGGCAGGCGTCGCCCATGCGACGCCTGCCAGCCAGACACACAAAGCCTACCTGACCCTCATCATCGACGACCTCGGGCAAAACCTGCCCAGGGATCGTCGCGTGCTGGCCCTACCCGGCCCGGTAACCACCGCGATCATGCCCGACACGCCCCACGCCGCCGAATTTGCCCGCGAAGCGCACAAGGCCGGCAAGATCGTGATCCTGCACATGCCCATGGACCCGGCCACGGGCCCGTTCGCCTGGCACCCGGAGCTACCGATCGAAGAACTCGGCAAACGCTTGGAGGCTGCGTTCGACGCTGTGCCGTTTACCGCTGGCATCAATAACCACATGGGCAGCCGCATGACCGCCCAACCGCAGGCCATGGCCTGGTTGATGGGTGAATTGCAACGGCGCCACAAGTTCTTCGTCGACAGTCGCACCAGCGCGCAAACCGTGGCCGCCGCCGAAGCACAGAAAATCGGCCTGGCCAGTGTCTCGCGGGATGTGTTTCTCGACGACGAACGCACCGAAGCGGCCATCACCACGCAGTTGCAAACCGCGATCAAGCTCGCTCACAAACAGGGCTCAGCGGTGATGATCGGCCACCCTTATCCACAGACACTGGCGGTGCTGGAACGTGAGCTGCCCAAGCTCAAGGCTCAGGGCGTCGAGTGGATCGATATCAAGTCGATGATCAGCGTGCGTAGCAACCGTGCGATGGCAGGCCACGGTCGAGACGGCACTTACCGGCCGGCCCCTAGATAACTACAGCTCGTCGCGCTTCCCGGTCCTGAATAGTGAACCCTCCGTTCACTCTTCAAGGGCATTTCATGAACACCATCAGCGTGGTTATTTCGGGGCTGCTGCTCGGTAGCCTCAGCGGCTTGCTGTATGCCGCACCCAAGGATTTCGGCGAAGGCTTGGTCAACCACCACTCAGCCCGCTTGCTGAGCAATGCACAGCATCAGCACGATCATTGGAGCGGCGTGGGTCGCATCAGAAACGAAAACCAAACCCTCTGCACCGCCAGCCTACTGGACACTCGCAGCGCCGAAGGCATATCCGGGCCGGCCTATGTGCTGACCAGCAGCCACTGCCTGCATCGCCTCAACGGCGCCGTGCAGCGGGATCTGCCGATCAAGGGCAGTATCAGCTTCAATTACTTTGACGACACCCTCGAAACCATCAAGACCTTCCCCCTCAAAACCTTGAAATGGGGCAGCAGCCAAGGTGTGGACTTGGCGATCATTGAGTTGCAGGCGTCACTGGCCGATTTAATTAAAGCCGGCATCACCCCGCTGAAGCTGGCCAGCCAAGTCCCGGCTACGGGGGATGACATTCTCGCCTTGGCTGCGCCGGAATGGGACACCTTGCATCTATCCGCTTGCAGTCAACAGGTCTCACAGGAATTGGTGGAGCAACCGTTCGTATGGCGCGTCACCATGAAGAACCAATGCAAGAACATCGGCCTCGGCGGTTTCGGCGGGCCCTTGCTCGACCGCGCCACCAATACCCTGTTCGGCGTCCTCAGCACCAGCACCGCCGGCCAGCCCGAGGAGCGCAAATGCCAACGCGACGCCCCCTGTGAAATCCAGAATGGCATGCCCCTCTGGCACCCGGATACCAACTACGGCAGCCCGGTGACCTTTCTGAGTGCGTGTTTCGTCGATGGCATGCTCAAGGCCGACGACGAACACTGCGAGCTATACCCGACCACGTCCATTACGTTCAGGAACCCTGAGCCTATCCAGCAATACTTCCTGAAAAGAACCGGCAGCCGACAGCAGAACATCGTGCCGCGGTGGAACCTGGCGTTCACCGTCAACACACCGTTCTATCGATACAAAACCACTCGCCGCGCGATTGATTGCGAAAATCCGGTGTCCTACAGCGCGCCCATCAGCGCGGCAGACGCCTTTGTGAAGGATCCCATCGGACCGCAAACCGGCATGCACATGTTGTGTATCGTCGGTGTGAGTTCCGCCGATCAGCGGACCACCCATGGCATGATGAGAAACGCCCTGACCCTGGCGGTAGAACTAGCCGAACCTGGACCGGCACGCACACCCAACCTGACAATTAGCTTGGATAAACAAGGTTCGGCGGCCTACACGGTTATCTGGAACCTGGCCCCTCCCTTTATGAGTCGCTACACCTACAAATATGGTCCGGCCGCCACCACCGATTGTCTGCGGCCTGTTGATTACCACAACATCCCTGAACCCGTTCCGGCTGAAGACGATGACATCATCGATCTGTTCTACGCCCCCAATGACGCTTCCGATGGTTCTCAGGAAAAGTACGCTCAGCTCATCAATGCCTGGAGCACGCCGTACAAGATCTGCACCTATGCGTTTGACCAGGCGGATCAGCCGTCGACCCTGCGCGTGGACCTGCTCAAGCCACGCTAATCACCCAACCACAAAACGGGTAAGGCAATCTCCAAGTGGAACAACAAAGGCCAACACCGCAGGCAGGTGTAGCTAGAGGTAACGCCCCATGATCTCGCTGACCACGCCGTCTTTGCGCAACTGATCCAGTGCAGCTTGCAGCTTGGCGACGACGTCATCGGGCACGTTTTTATTCAAGGCCAGGTACAGCTGGGCACTGTTAAAACGCAGCACTGTCTTGAGCCCTGTCACCCCCACCTGACGCGCCAGGTAGCGCCCGGCCGGATCACCGGTGGCCCACAGGTCGATCTGGCCCTCCAGCAGTTTTTGCGCATTGTCTTGATCCCGTAGCACCACTACGGGGTTGAGACCTTGCTTCTCCAGGGTCTCGGCAATGGCATCGCCTTTGTAGGCACCGATCTTGTAGCGCCGAGCCTGCCCCAGTTCGTCCAGCTGAATCTTGCTGTCTGCCTTTGCCAGCAGCACCCAGTCATCCGGGCCGATGGGGCCGACCCATTTGAACAACGCTTCGCGGTCCGGCAGACGCGCCATCACGAACACACCGTAACCAGGATTTTCCAGGGCGAGTTTATAGATCCGCTCCCAAGGAAAACGCAGGGTGAGGTTGTAGGAAATGCCCGCGCGTTTGAAGGTCTCGCGCACGATGTCCACGGCGATACCTTCGATGTTCTCGTCCTTGGCGAAGTTCTTGCCGTTTTTCGCCATGTTGTAAGGCGGGAAATTCTCCGTGAGCAGCACCAGGGAGGTGCCAGGCGCCTCTTCGGCGTAGGCCGGACCGACCAACAGGGCGCAAGTACTGGCGAGGGTGAGCAGCAGGTGTTTGAACATGAAGGTTACCGAAATCCATGGCAAGCGCAGAGAGTGCCGCGCGCCTGCCATGGTGTCCAGCAACGTTTAGCGAACGACGATACCGCGTGCCGCCATGTAGGCCTTGGCCTCAGGGACGGTGTATTCGCCGAAGTGGAAAATACTCGCCGCCAGCACCGCGCTGGCGTGGCCTTCGATGACGCCATCGGCCAGGTGCTGCAGGTTGCCAACGCCGCCGGAGGCGATCACCGGAATACCCAGCGCATCGCTGATGGCACGGGTCACGCCCAGGTCGAAGCCGTTTTTCATGCCGTCCTGATCCATGCTGGTCAACAGGATTTCACCGGCGCCCAGGCCTTCCATTTTCATCGCCCACTCCACCGCGTCCAGCCCGGTGGGCTTGCGGCCGCCGTGGGTGAAGATCTCCCAGCGCGGGGTTTCGCCCGGGCCGGAAACTTTCTTGGCGTCGATGGCCACCACGATGCATTGCGAGCCGAAGTGCTGCGCGGCTTCGCCGACGAATTCCGGGTTGAACACCGCCGCGGTATTGATCGACACCTTGTCCGCGCCGGCATTGAGCAGGTTGCGGATGTCTTGCACGGTGCGCACGCCGCCGCCCACGGTCAGCGGGATAAACACCTGGCTGGCCATGCGTTCGACGGTGTGCAGGGTGGTGTCGCGGCCGTCGACGCTGGCGGTGATATCGAGAAAAGTAATCTCGTCGGCACCTTGCTCATCGTAGCGACGGGCGATTTCCACCGGGTCGCCGGCGTCACGGATGTTCTCGAACTTGACGCCCTTGACCACGCGACCGTTGTCGACGTCCAGGCAAGGGATGATGCGCTTGGCTAAAGCCATGGGCTTATCTCCGATAAGAGTTGCAAGCTTTGAGCTATAAGCTGCAAGTAGAAGCAGATCTGCTTTTACTTGCAGCTTGCAGCTTACGACTTGGAGCTGGCCGCGTAGCTATCACAAAAAGCCTGAGCTTCAGCCACGTCCAGCGTGCCCTCATAGATCGCACGGCCGGTGATCGCGCCGATGATGCCGGGGGCCTTGGCGTCCAGCAGCGACTTGATATCGCCCAGGTTGTGAATGCCGCCCGAAGCGATCACCGGGATGCGCGTGGCCGCAGCCAATGCGGCGGTGAACGGCACATTGCAGCCCTGCATCATGCCGTCTTTGGCGATGTCGGTGTAGACGATGGCGGACACGCCATCGGCTTCGAACTGCTTGGCCAGGTCGATCACCTGCACGGTGCTGATTTCCGCCCAGCCGTCGGTGGCGACGAAACCGTCCTTGGCATCCAGGCCCACGATCACTTTGCCGGGAAACGCACGGCAGGCTTCGGCAACGAAGGCCGGGTCTTTCACGGCCTTGGTGCCGATGATCACGTAGCTCACGCCGGCTTTGACGTAATGCTCGATGGTTTCCAGGGAGCGGATGCCGCCGCCGATCTGGATCGGCAGGTTCGGGTAGCGCTTGGCGATCGCGGTGACCACTTCACCATTGACCGGCTGGCCCTCGAAGGCGCCGTTCAGGTCCACCAGATGCAGACGACGGCAGCCCCCTTCCACCCATTTGGCAGCCATGCTGACCGGGTCATCGGAGAACACGGTGGAGTCTTCCATGCGGCCTTGACGCAGACGTACGCAGGCGCCGTCCTTGAGATCGATAGCGGGGATAATTAGCATGCTTTTCCTTCGTCAAAGAGCTGCAAGCTGCAAGCTATAAGCTGCAAGCAAGCACGCGTATCAATTCTTGCAGCCTGGGCTTGAAGCTTTCAGCTGCTCTTTTCAAGCGACCACAGGTCACTTTCGATGCTTTCGAACCTTTCTTTAAGGAGCGTCTGCGTATCGAAAATCGCCCTGTTGTAATAGTGCGGTGCCACTTCGTTAGTGAACAACTCAAGGATCTCGGCGACCTCGAACGAGCCCAACTTGAGCTCGAAGCGATCCTCCATGAAGCGCTTGATCTTGACGGTAGCCTCACTCTCCTGCTCGGGAGTGAGGGTCAAGATCGGCGGCTTCGGCTTCCTGGCCATTTACCAGCGTCCATCCCAGGCGGCGAAGTTCTGCAGCAATTGCAGGCCATGGGTATGGCTTTTCTCCGGGTGGAACTGCACGGCAAAACGCGAGCCTTCGGCCAGCGCCGCAGCGAAGTCGACGCCGTAGTGCCCGCCACCCACTACCTGACGCGGGTTACCGGCGGCAATGTAGTAGCTATGCACGAAGTAAAAGCGCGCCATGTCGGGGATGTCGTGCCACAGCGGATGGTCCACGGTCTGGCTGACTTGGTTCCAGCCCATGTGCGGGACCTTGAGATGGGCACCGTCTTCGTGCAGGTCTTTGCCGAAGAACTTCACCTGGCCAGGAAACAGACCGATGCAGTCGACGCCGTCGTTCTCTTCGCTGCGTTCGAGCAAGGCTTGCATGCCCACACAGATGCCGAGGAACGGCCGGTCCTGGCTGACTTCGCGCACCAGGCTGTCAAAGCCCAGGCGGCGGATCTCGGCCATGCAATCGCGAATCGCACCGACGCCGGGGAACACCACCCGGTCGGCCTCGCGAATAACTTTGGCATCGCTGGTGATCAGCACCTTGCCGGCCCCTACATGTTCGAGGGCCTTGGCCACCGAGTGCAGGTTACCCATGCCGTAATCGATAACCGCGACCGTCTGCATTACAGAACGCCCTTGGTCGATGGCATTTGCCCAGCCATGCGCTCGTCCAGCTCCACGGCCATGCGCAGGGCGCGGCCGAAGGCCTTGAACACGGTTTCGATCTGGTGGTGGGTGTTGGTGCCGCGCAGGTTGTCGATGTGCAGGCTGACCAGGGCGTGGTTGACGAAACCCTGGAAGAATTCCTGGAACAGGTCGACGTCGAAGCCACCTACGGTGGCGCGGGTGTAGGGCACGTGCATCTGCAGGCCCGGGCGGCCGGAGAAGTCGATGACCACGCGCGACAGCGCTTCGTCCAGCGGCACATAGGCATGGCCGTAGCGACGGATACCTTTCTTATCGCCGATGGCCTTGGCAAACGCCTGGCCGAGGGTGATGCCGACGTCTTCCACGGTGTGGTGGTCGTCGATGTGCAGGTCGCCCTTGCAGACGATATCCAGGTCGATCAGCCCGTGACGGGCGATCTGGTCCAGCATGCGCTCGACGGACGCCATACGTTCGGCCATCACCAGCTCCGCAAAATCATTGGGCGAAAAAGGCAGCCATTATAGGGGCGCGGGCGCTAAACAGAAACATCGAAGGGGATAAGACTGATGGAGTGTCTGTGTTAGACATGTGCAGACAAGCGGGCGCCCCAGAATGGGGCGCTGAAGGGATGTCTTCTGATGAGAATGTGGGAGCTGGCTGCCCGCAATGCAACTACTCTGGGGTCATTCAACTGACCGCAGCGATGCCATCGCGGGCGAGCCCGGCTCCCACAGGAACCGAGCTCCCTCATAAAAGGTGTCAGTGGAACAGTACTGCGGTCTTCTGCAGGGTCACCCACACACCCCACGCCAGCGGAATACCTACCACCAGCCACGCAGCGATAGCCAATGGCTTGCTACCGGCAGACGCTTTCCACTCCAGCACAGTACTGGCATCAGCACCTTTGTCATGGCCCAGCGCCTGTTCGGCGGCCAGTTCGGCGTCGGTCATGAAGTACTTGTCGGCCACAGGGCGCACCAGCAGGTTGCAGATAAAGCCCAGTACCAGCAGGCCGGCGAGAATGTACAAGGTGATGTCATAGGCCGCGGCGCGCTCGACGCCGATGCTCAGTTGATATTCACGCAGGTAGTTCACCAGCACCGGGCCGAGCACACCGGCCGCCGCCCAGGCGGTCAGCAGACGACCGTGGATCGCGCCGACCATTTGGGTGCCGAACAAGTCGGCCAGGTATGCCGGCACGGTGGCAAAACCACCGCCGTACATCGATAGGATGATGCAGAACGCCGCCACGAACAGCGATACGTTGCCCAGATGCCCCAGGTTCGGGATCAGCGCGTACAGGGCGAAACCCAGAGCGAAGAACACGAAGTAGGTGTTTTTACGGCCCAGGTAGTCGGAAAACGACGCCCAGAAGAACCGGCCACCAATGTTGAACAGGCTCAACAGACCAGTGAAGCCCGCAGCGATGGCCGCGATGGAAGCCAGTTGCCCGGCATCTAGCTGACCGAAGGGCACATCCACGCCCAGCAGCTTGCCGCCGAACACTTCCTGCAGCAGCGGCGATGCCATGCCGAGGATGCCGATACCCGCCGAAACGTTCAGGCACAGCACCAGCCACACCAAACGGAATTGCGGGGTTTTCCACGCCACGTTCACGTGTACGTGACGGTGGGTGATCATCGCGTTGCTGGCTTTTTTCGCCGGCGCGGTCCAGCCCTCAGGCTTCCAACCGGTCGGCGGAACGCGGTAGGACAGCGCGCCACCGATCATGAACACGAAATAGATCGCAGCCATCACCAGGAAACTCTGCCATACGCCCACGCTGGTGGGCGAAGCGAAATGGCCCATCAGTGCCGCAGCCAGCGGCGCACCGACCATCGCGCCACCGCCGAAGCCCATTATCGCCATGCCGGTGGCCATGCCGCGCTTGTCCGGGAACCACTTGATCAAGGTCGAGACGGGCGAAATATACCCCAGGCCCAGGCCGATACCGCCGATGACGCCGGAACCGATCCACATCAACCAGATCTGGTGGGTATAAATCCCCAACGCCGAGATCAGCAGGCCGCCGCACCAGCACAGCGCCGATACCACACCAGCCTTGCGCGGTCCGGCGTGCTCAAGCCAGCCGCCCCAGATCGCTGCCGAGCAGCCCAGGAAGATAAAGAACAGGGTGTAGATCCAGCCCAGCATCGAGATAGGCCAGTCGCATTGGGACGAAAAGACTTGGGCGATGAAGCTCATGTCCGGCGCGCAGGCAACCGGTGCGGTGATACCCAGCGCCTTGGACAGCGGCAACCAGAACACCGAGAAACCGTAGGCCATGCCGATGCACAGGTGAATGGCCAGGGCGGCCGGCGGAACCAGCCAGCGGTTGAACCCGGGCTTGGCGATAATGCGCTCCTTGGACAGGAACGCGGGCTGTGCGGCTGTAGAAGCGGCCGCAGTGCGAGTGCTCATTAGTGTTTCCCCCAGTTATTGGTATGCGTCCGTCAGGCGCGCTTCCCCCATCGGCCTTGCACGCAAAGCGTGGCCGTTTTATTGAGTGAAACTCCATTTTGGCGCGACGATACGTCGCAGAAGGCAGACGAACGCGCAGAGATTAGCATCTAAAAGCGCGAGAAAAACCAAAATGCCATCACCTTTTTAAGGAATTTCGGTTTGTTTGACGTCAAAAACCTGTTCTTGCGGCCATGGATACAATGTAACGATCGATGAACTGACGCAGGCCGTCGGGCGTTATACTCTTCGGCTAATTTTTGAAATCGACATACAAGGACTCGCCCATGAAAGCGTTCGGCAAAATCCTGGGTCTGGTACTTCTCGGGCTGTTGCTGATCATTGTGGCTCTCGGCTTTGCCCTGACCCACCTCTTCGATCCCAACGACTACAAAGAAGAGATTCGCCAGATTGCCCGCGACAAGGCCCACATCGAGCTGACGCTCAATGGCGACATCGGCTGGAGCCTGTTCCCCTGGCTTGGCCTGGAACTGCACGAAGCCAGCGTGGCGACCCTGACCAACCCGACCCAACCGTTCGCCGACCTGCAGATGCTTGGCCTGTCGGTGCGCGTGCTGCCGCTGCTGCGCCGCGAAGTACAGATGAGCGACGTGCGCGTCGAAGGCTTGAACCTGCGCCTGAACCGCGACAAGCAGGGCCACGGCAACTGGGAAGACATCGGCAAGAACGTCCCCGACCCCGCCGAGGCTACCGCCAGTGCGCCCACGCCGGCGCAGCCACCTGCTGAGGTCAAACCGGAAAAACCGGCCCAACCCATCCGCCTGGACATCGACAGCCTGACCATCAACAACGCCCGGGTCGAATACAACGACGAGCAGACCGGCAAGCAGTTCAGCGCCGAAAGCATCCAGTTGAGCGCCGGTGCCATTCATGAAGGCGCCAGCATCCCGGTCAAGCTCACCGCATTCTTCGGCAGCAACCAGCCAGTGATGCGCCTCAAGACCGAACTGACGGGCAACCTGCGCATCCAGCGCGCCCTCAAGCGCTACCAGTTCGAAGACATGCGTATCAGCGGCGAAGCCACCGGCGAACCGCTGCAAGGCAAGACCGTGACCTTCTCCACCCAAGGCCAACTGCTGGTGGATCAAGCAGCCAACATCGCCGAATGGACCAATTTGAAACTGTCGGCCAACCAGCTGCGCGCGCTGGGCGAATTGAAAGTCAACGACCTGGATAAGACTCCACAGCTCAGCGGCGCGTTGTCGATCGCTCAGTTTGACCTGGCAAAATTCCTCGACAGCGTGGGCAACCCGCTGCCGCCGATGGCCGAAGGCAGCCTGAGCAAAGTCGAACTGGTCAGCCGCCTCAAGGGCACGCCCACCAGCCTGGCCTTGGAAGACCTGAACCTGAAACTCGACGGCAGCACCTTCACCGGTCGCGTCGCCGTGGACGACTTCGCCAAGCAGTCGCTGCGTGTCCAACTCAAAGGCGACACCTTCAACGCCGACAATTACCTGCCGGCCAAATCCGAATCCGCCAAAGGCGCCAGCGCCGCACGCCAGGCCGAAGTCCAGAACAGCGAAGCCGGCGCGATGGCCGCCGGCGGCACCACACCACTGCCGGAGGCTCCGACCAAAGGCGCCTGGAGCACCGACAAACTGCTGCCGCTGACGCGCCTGCGCACCCTCGACGTCAATGCCGACCTCGCCTTCGGCCAACTGACCCTGAGCAAGCTGCCGATCCAGAATGCAGTGCTCAAAGCATCCGGCATCGATGGCCAGCTCAAGCTCGAAACCTTGAGTGGCGGGCTCTATAACGGCTCCTTCCAGGCCAACGGCAATCTGGATGTACGCCAGGACATTCCGGTACTGGCGCTGCAAAGCCGCATCAAGCAAGTGCCTGTCGAACGCATCCTGCAAGCCCAGGGGCAAACGCCGCCGGTCAAAGGCCAGGTGACGCTCGACAGCAACCTCACCGGTCGCGGCAACAGCCAGAAAGCCCTGATCGACAGCCTCAACGGTACCGCCAGCTTTGTGATCAACAACGGTGTGCTGCTCAACGCCAACCTTGAACAGCAACTGTGCACCGGCATCGCCTTGCTCAATCGCAAAACCTTGAGCGGCGAACAACGCGGCAAGGACACGCCTTTCCAGGAACTCAAAGGCAACCTGACCTTCCGTAATGGCGTGGCCAACAATCCGGACCTGAAAGTGCGCATCCCGGGCCTGACGGTCAATGGCAACGGCGATGTTGACCTGCGGGTGCTGGGCATGGATTACCGCGTGGGCATCATTGTCGAAGGCGACCAGCGCGAAGTGCCGGACCCGGCCTGCGAGGTGGGTGCCAACTTCCAGGGCATCGAAGTACCCCTGCGCTGCCGTGGCCCGCTGGAGCTGGGCGCCAAGGCGTGTCGCCTGGACAAGGACGGCCTCGGTCAGGTCGCTATCAAGGCCGCCGGCAACCGTCTCAACGAGAAGCTCGAAGAGAAACTCGATAAGGTCAACCCGCAACTCAAAGACGCGCTCAAAGGCCTGTTCAAACGATGAGAGACGAGCAGTTTTCAACGGCGGTGCTGGATTGGTACGACCGCCACGGTCGCCATGACCTGCCCTGGCAACAGGGCATCACGCCCTACCGGGTGTGGGTCTCGGAGATCATGTTGCAGCAGACCCAGGTGAGCACCGTGCTCAATTACTTCGACCGGTTCATGGCGTCCCTGCCAACGGTCGAAGCCCTGGCCGCCGCACCGGAAGACGAGGTGCTGCACCTGTGGACCGGCCTGGGTTACTACACCCGCGCACGCAACCTGCAAAAAACCGCGAAAATCGTGGTCGCCGAGTACGGCGGCGAGTTTCCGCGGAGCGTGGAAAAACTCACCGAGCTACCCGGCATCGGCCTGTCCACTGCCGGCGCGATCGCCAGCCTGAGCATGGGCCTGCGTGCACCGATCCTCGACGGCAACGTCAAGCGCGTGCTGGCACGGTTTACCGCGCAAGAGGGCTACCCAGGCGAACCCAAGGTGGCCAAGCAACTGTGGGCCACCGCCGAACGCTTCACGCCCCATGACCGGGTCAACGCCTACACCCAGGCCATGATGGACATGGGCGCCACCCTCTGCACCCGCAGCAAACCCAGCTGCCTGTTGTGCCCGCTGGAAAAAAGCTGCGAGGCGCACATGCTTGGCCTGGAGACGCGCTACCCGATCCCGAAACCGCGCAAGAGCATTCCGCAGAAGCGTACGTTGATGCCGATGCTGGCCAATGCCGAGGGCGCGATTCTGCTTTACCGTCGCCCGTCCACCGGCCTGTGGGGCGGCCTGTGGAGCCTGCCGGAACTGGACGAGTTGCAAGACCTGGAACACCTCGCCCACCAGCATGCCCTTGAGTTGGGCACGCAACAGGAACTGCCGGGGCTGATCCACACCTTCAGCCACTTCCAACTGGCCATCGAACCCTGGCTGGTCCAAGTGCAGGAATCCGCCCATCACGTGGCCGAGGCCGACTGGCTCTGGTATAACCTCGCCACCCCGCCGCGCCTGGGCCTCGCCGCCCCGGTGAAAAAACTGCTCAAACGCGCGGCCGATGTATTGAACGCAGGAGAGTCGTCATGACCCGCACCGTAATGTGCCGCAAGTACAAAGAACAATTGCCCGCCCTGGAACGCCCTCCGTATCCGGGCGCCAAGGGCCAGGACATCTACGAAAACGTCTCCGCCAAGGCCTGGGCCGATTGGCAGAAGCACCAGACCCTGCTGATCAACGAAAAACGCCTGAACATGATGAACGCCGAAGACCGCAAATACCTGCAAGGCGAAATGGATAAGTTCTTTTCCGGCGAGGATTACGCCAAGGCCGAAGGCTACGTACCACCTGCTCAATAACTGATCAAAAACTGGGGTCGGAACGTAAGCGACGGTAATAATTAAATATTTTTTGAAAACTTGCTTGACGACCCCCTGAAAAACCCGTTTAATGCGCCCCGTTGCCCAGATAGCTCAGTCGGTAGAGCAGGGGATTGAAAATCCCCGTGTCGGCGGTTCGATTCCGTCTCTGGGCACCACTCATTAGTTTCAGGTGGTGCAAATATCATCTGAAACACATAAGAAACCCGCCTAGTGCGGGTTTTTTATTGCCTGGGATTTGACGCCCCCAGGCCCGTTCGAAGCAACGAACCGTTCCATTAGCCCCACTCCTTCGAGGCTTTCCCGCGAGACAAAAAACTCACCTCACTCCAGCAAAAACACCATCAGCGGATTGTCATTCAACCGCCCATTGAACGCCGGAGCCAGATGCTCCAACGGTGTTTGCTTCAACAGCGCGGTTTCCTTGCGCGCGACGATCACCCAGGCTGGACGCGGTAACGTGGCCAGGCGCTGTACTTGATCACGACCGACGAACAGCGGCTGTTCATCGTGATCCAGGTTCATCATGTAGCGCACCGCCCAGGTGTCCCGCCCCAGATTGACGAACACCAACGGCCCCGGACGCGCGGCACGCAACGCCTCGACCTGGCCGACAAAATGGCGTGTATCGAATTGCAGATCTTTAGCCGGCTCCACCACGCTCACCAGCAGTAACCATTGCCCCAGCAACGCAATCAGACTGAGCCACACCAGGCGCAGCGGCCGACGCCAGCTGATCAGCGCGGCCACTTGCAGCACCAGCAGCGCGCCGATCAGCAACGGCAATGAGACATCTGGCCAGTAGCCGTGCTTCTGCCATGTGTGTCGACACACAAACACCACAACCACACACAAGGTCGGCAGCGCCGCGACAAGCACCTCATAGCAGCGGCGCACGCCGATCAGCCAGCCTTGCGCCTGGAGCAGCCCGTAGGCGGCGACAGCGGCGAACATCGGTACCATCGGCAGGATGTAATACGCCCGCTTGAAGTGCGGCACCGACAACCCGAGCAGGATCATCAAACCACAGGCGCCCAATCGCACCACGAGCTGCATATCATCATTCGCCCAGCGCGCAGACCAGCGATGACGCAACGCAAACAACGTTGCCAGCGCCAGGGGCACCACGGGGAAGTAGCGGTACAAACTCAACTGGAAGTAGAAATAGAACGGCTCGCCGCTTTCATCCAGGCGCCCGCCCACCTGCATTCTAAATACCTCGGCGGCAAACCCATCGCCCCCACTCAAACGTGCGAGCTCCATCAGCAGCCACCAGCACGCCGCCAGCAGTATCAACCCGATGACCCCATGGACGAGCACCTGCCTGACCCGCTCGCCCGGCTTGCCCAACGCCCAATACACGCACACCACACCGCAGACCTCGATCAACCCCAGCGGCCCGCGTATCGCAAAGCCCAGCACGAATAGCGGGAAGACCGCCAGTTGCCTGAATCGTGAACCCAAGCGCTCTCCCGTGTGCAGCAGATAGAAACTACCTACACACAGCAACGCCACCATCTGATCCAGACATACCGAACGGGACTTTTCGAGCAATTGAGTGGTGAGCAATGTCAGCAGCACGCTGAGCAGCGCCCACTGGCGGCTTGACGGAGCCAGCAAGCGATAGATCAAGGCCACGACCCCAGCAGAAGCCAGCGCCGTGGGCAGTACGTTGGCCAAGTGATTGGGCGCGCCGAACAGACGGGCAAACAGGTAACTGAAGAAGGTCGCGGTGCCGGGATAGTCCGCGTAGGGCTGGCCGTAGGTCGTAGGAAAAAGACTGGCTCCATGGCGATACATTTCTTGCAGGAACAGCGCCCAGCGCCCGTCAAATCCCTGCGGCTGCTGGTCCCAGATGCCCAGCGTAAACAGCATCAGGGCGAACAGAAAAATGCCCAGGGACTCCAGGCGAAAGCGGTTGCGGTGGTCCATCGTTTGACCTGTCAGGTAGAAAGCGCCGACCTATGGTGCCGGTCGCCCTGCTGAATAGCGCCTGAACAACCCTCAATATTTCACCCTTCAGCGCCCGCCACGCCATACCAGTGCGGGCACCAGGCGCACGTAGATCAATTCGCCGACCAGCTCCACCAGGGTTTGCAGGATGACCGCCGTCGCAGCCAGCCCACGCACCTCCTCGGGCAATGCCAACGCCAGCGGCAGCACCACCAGCGAATTGCGCGTCGACGCGCTGAACGTCACCGCCCGCGCGGGCGCACTCGGCAACGCGAACAGCCGCGCGGCCAAGGCCCCCGTCAGCGGCGACAGCAACAGGAAACCTACATAGGCCGGAATGACCGGCAGCAACAGGCTGAAATCGCGCACCACCGACGTGATCTGCGAACCGATCACCAAAAACAGCACCAGCGCCATCGCCGGCACTGGCAGCCAGGCCCAAGCCGCGTTCCAAGCGCCGACGACTACCGACCTGCGCGCCACAAACGTGGTCGCCACCGCCGCCACCATCGGCACCACAATCAGCAGCACAAATGCCTGCACAAACGGCTGCGCGTCAATCACCACACCGGATTGCGCCCCTAGCATCAGCCCCAAGTACACCGGCAACAACAGCAACTGCAGCAACAGCAGCACCGGCGTCGCCGCGAGCATCAAGCGTGAATCGCCCTTACCGATATGGGTAAACACCACCACGTAATCGATGCACGGCGTCAGCAACACCAGCAACGCCCCCACCAGCAGCGCCGGACGCTCCGCCAAGCCAAGGGTCAGCCCCCACACCAGCAAGGGCACCAGGATGAAATTAGCCAGCAGCAAGGCCGCCATAAAGCGCTTGTGGCTCAAGCCTTCGCGCAGGTCCAGAAACGGAATTTGCAGGAACATCGCGTACATCAGCACCGCGATGGCCGGAGTGATCCACACAGCCAGGCCGTGCCCCCACGAAGGCGCAAGCAGGCCGAAGCCGACAGCCAGGAGGACGGTGATGAAGTAGATAGGGATCTGGTGATGTTCGAGGGTGTCGCGGGTCATGGAAACGCCCTGGTGGAACGCAAAAGCGCAAGCCTAAGCATCTACTGGCGTGATTACCAGGCGAGCGGCTGGAACGGCGAGAACATGTCAGCCAATTAATGGCGGATACCCTTGGGATTTGCGCCAACCTGCGCTTCAATACCCAACCCAGATCCTGACCCCAAGGACGTGAGCCCATGGCCTCGCCGAACAAGCAACAAAAACGTGCCCATCGGGCCAAGGCCAAGGCCAAGCAGAACCGCACCCAGCGCGCGGTCGCGACTAAGCCGGATGCGTTCGCCGGCGATGACAGCCGTATCGATTTGGAGTCGGTGGATTTAATAGAGCTGTTCGTGGAGATGCGCGTTGCCGGCGAGATCAGTCAGCAAGCGCTGTGCGCCGCATTCCTGGCCCACCCGCTGCTCGCGCTGGTACTTGAGCAGGAAGGCGAAGAAGAGGCTACCGACTTTATCCTGGCGGCACTGATCGAATATCGGCAGTGGGCCACGGACAGCGACGATGAAGCCGCCGCATTGGCGTGGATCGAATCGCCGCAGTTTCAAGCGGACTACGTTGCCGCCTCCCAAGCCCTTACCAACTCGCAAGACTGACAAAAAATGGGAGGGGCTTGCCCCCTCCCACATTGGAATGGCGGTCAGTTAAGCACCGCCGCCCCTACTCTCTGAGCCTTGCGCCGGCTCGACACCATCAACCCCGCCGCCACTACCAGCAGGCTCAGGATGCCCGTCGCGATGATCTCCACGCGATGCGCTTCCTGGAACAGCATGATGGTCAACGTACCCACGATGAAAACCATCACCGCGTAGGTCAGGCCGGGGAACAGCCACATCTTGAAGACAATCTTCTCGCCCGCCGCCGTGCGTTTCTGACGCATGCGCAGTTGCGACACCGCGATCACCAGATACACCAGCAGTGCGATTGCACCGGAGCTGGCCAGCAGGAATTCGAACACTGCCGCCGGGGCCACGTAGTTGGCGAACACCGCCAGGAACGCTGCGCCAGTGGACAGCATCACCGCCCAGTAAGGCGTGCCGCTTTTGTTGGTGCGCTTGGACACAGCCGGGGCATCGCCGCGACGCCCGAGGGAAAACAGCATGCGCGACGCGGTGTACAGCGCCGAGTTCAAGCAGCTGGTCACGGCCACCAGGACCACCAGGTCGACGATCAGCTTGGCATTCGGAATGCCCATGCGTTCCAGCACGGTCTGGTAGGAACCTACCGCCGCCAGGGTCGGATCATTCCATGGCACCAGGGAGACGACGATGAAAATCGACAACAGGTAGAACAAGCCGATACGCCAGATCACCGAATTGGTGGCCTTGGTGATTTGCTGGCCTGGGTTCTTCGACTCGGCCGCGGCGATGGTGACGATTTCGGTGCCCATAAACGAGAACATGGTGGTCAGGATCGCAGCCAACACTGCGCCCATGCCGTTCGGCATAAAGCCTTGGGTGTCGAACAGGTGCGAAACGCCGCTGACCTGACTGGTCGGCAGGAAACCGAAAATGGCCGCCAGGCCGAGGATCACAAACCCAACGATGGCCACAACTTTGATCAGCGCGAACCAGAACTCGAACTCGCCGTAGTTCTTCACACTGAACAGGTTGGTGGCGGTCAGCAGCAGTGTGATCACCAGCGTGAACACCCAGATCGCCACATCGGGGAACCAGGCATGCAGGATAGTGGCGGCCGCGTTGGCTTCCAATGGAATCACCAGCACCCAGAACCACCAGTACAGCCAGCCGATGGTAAAGCCGGCCCAGTGGCCAATCGCACGGTCGGCGTAAGTGGAGAACGAACCGGTATCCGGTGAAGCCACGGCCATTTCGGCCAGCATGCGCATCACCAGCACCACCAACGTACCCGCAGCGGCATAAGCCAGCAGCACCGCAGGGCCGGCAGCAGCGATCGCGTGGCCGGAGCCGACAAACAGACCGGCGCCGATAACACCGGCAATCGACAGCATGGTGACGTGACGCGGTTTGAGCCCCTGTTCGAGGTCATTGGAGCTTTGCGTACTACTCATTGACACACCTTTGCGAGGAATTGCGAAAACGGTCCGCCCGACCTGGGATCCTCCTCGTGAAAAGAAACCAACAGGGCGTTCTTTATTTTTTACGCAAGATTTGCGCCAAAATGTTACAGAGCCGCGATTGACGCGGGCTGTAGGACTTTTCCACAGCGCACGCAAGTCATTGAGAACAATGGCATTCCGCTATAGCGTTACCGTGCGACTCACTATTCAGGCCGATACGCGCACCAAAAACACACACACAAAATAAGTAACGCCCCATAAAAGCGCCGATAGCGATCGTTTGCCCGTTTAACCCTTCCAACACCTGGCCAAAGCTGGCACCATCGCGCCCTTTTTGACGCGAAGCCTGCGGCTTTCCGGGTTCAAACGCTTGTTCGGTTGTTGACGGCGCGACACGTCGCTGTGCCGATGCGACACCCTGCCGCATGCCGCCCGCTTACCGCCCGCCGCGCTGTTGGCTGCCATCCGGACGCTATGCTAGCTTGGCGCCTCGCCAGGAAGGCGGCCCAACAGCAGGCACGCAGAACACAATGAGGACCCCCCATGGCCGAGGCCACGCCCGCGCTTGAAATCCGCAACTTGCATAAACGTTATGGTGAGCTGGAGGTACTCAAAGGTATCTCGCTGACCGCTCGCGACGGCGATGTGATCTCGATCCTGGGTTCCTCCGGTTCCGGCAAGTCGACTTTCCTGCGCTGCATCAACCTGCTGGAGAACCCTCATCAGGGCCAGATCCTGGTGGCGGGTGAAGAACTCAAACTCAAAGCCGCGAAGAACGGCGAGCTGATGGCCGCCGACGGCAAGCAGATCAACCGCCTGCGCAGCGAAATCGGTTTTGTGTTTCAAAACTTTAATCTGTGGCCGCACATGAGCATCCTCGACAACATCATCGAGGCGCCCCGCCGTGTGCTCGGCCAGAGCAAGGCCGAAGCCATCGAAGTGGCCGAAGCGCTGCTGGCCAAGGTCGGCATCGCCGATAAGCGCCACGCCTACCCGGCACAATTGTCCGGCGGCCAGCAACAACGCGCCGCCATCGCCCGCACCCTGGCGATGCAGCCCAAAGTCATCCTGTTCGACGAGCCCACTTCCGCCCTTGACCCGGAAATGGTTCAGGAAGTACTTAGTGTGATCCGCGCGCTGGCCGAAGAAGGTCGCACCATGCTGCTGGTCACCCACGAAATGGGCTTTGCCCGTCAGGTGTCCAGTGAGGTGGTGTTCCTTCACCAAGGCCTGATCGAGGAGCAAGGATCGCCACAGCAGGTATTTGAAAACCCGCTTTCGGCGCGCTGCAAACAATTCATGTCCAGCAACCGCTAACGGAGCAACATGCATGCAGAACTATAAAAAGTTCCTTTTGGCCGCCGCCGTCACGATGGCGTTCAGCGCCTCGGCCGTTGCCGCCGAAAAATTGAAAATGGGGATCGAAGCGGCCTACCCGCCGTTCAACAATAAAGACGCCAGTGGCCAAGTGGTCGGCTTCGACAAAGACATCGGCGACGCGCTGTGCGCCAAGATGAAAGTCGAGTGCGAAGTGGTGACGTCCGACTGGGACGGCATCATCCCGGCCCTGAACGCCAAGAAATTCGACTTCCTGGTGTCCTCGCTGTCGATCACCGACGAACGCAAGCAGGCCGTCGACTTCACCGATCCGTACTACTCCAACAAGCTGCAGTTCATCGCGCCCAAGACCACCACAGACTTCAAGACCGACGCCGGCTACCTGAAGGGTAAGGTCATCGGCGCACAACGCGCGACGTTGGCCGGTACCTACCTGGAAGACAAGCTGCCAGATACCGAAGCCAAGCTCTACGACACCCAGGAAAACGCCTACCTTGATCTGACGTCCAACCGCCTCGACGGGATCCTCGCCGACAAGTACGTGCAGTACGAATGGCTCAAGAGCAAAGACGGTTCGGCCTTCGAGTTCAAGGGTGACCCGGTTGTCGAGAGCGACAAGATCGGTATCGCCGTACGCAAAGGCGACCCACTGCGCGAGCGCCTGAACAAAGCCCTGGCAGAGATCAAGGCTGACGGCACCTACAAGAAAATCAACGACAAGTACTTCCCGTTCAGCATCGAATGACCTGAACGCCTGCCCGGCGCGCTCCCCCGAGCGCGTCGGTCCTGAGCTTTACCTTGCGAAACGACTAAACCATGAATTTCGACCTTTACGGATTCGGCCCCGCGCTCGCCGCCGGCGCGCTGATGACCGTCAAACTGGCCCTCACGGCCCTGTGCCTGGGGCTGCTGCTCGGCCTGGCCGGCGCCCTGGCCAAAACATCCCCGTACAAGCCGCTGCAATGGCTTGGCGGTGCTTACTCCACCGTGGTCCGTGGTATCCCGGAACTGCTGTGGGTACTGCTGATTTACTTCGGCACGGTCAACATGATGCGTGCCCTGGGTGAGTTTTTCGGTAACCCCGACCTGTCTCTCAGCGCCTTTGCCGCCGGGGTCATTGCCCTGGGCCTGTGCTTCGGCGCCTACGCCACGGAAGTATTCCGCGGCGCGATCCTCGCCATTCCCAAAGGCCACCGCGAAGCGGGCGTGGCACTGGGGCTTTCGAAGTTTCGGATCTTCACCCGCCTGATCATGCCGCAGATGTGGCGCATCGCCCTGCCGGGCCTGGGCAACCTGTTTATGATCCTGATGAAAGACACCGCGCTGGTGTCGGTGATCGGCCTGGAAGAAATCATGCGCCACGCGCAGATCGGCGTCACGGTGACCAAACAACCGTTCACCTTCTTTATGGTTGCGGCGTTCATGTACCTGGGGCTCACCGTCCTGGCGATGACCACCCTGCACTTCCTGGAAAAACGCGCCGCCCGCGGCTTTGCGAGGAGCACCCAATGAGCGGCGACTACAGCTGGCTGGCGCATTTCGACCTGGGCCTGAACTGGGCCGTGATCATCAAATGGCTGCCCAAACTGACCCAGGGCGCCATCCTCACCCTGGAACTGGTGGCCATTGCGGTCATTGCCGGGCTGCTGCTGGCAATCCCGCTGGGCATCGCCCGTTCGTCGCGCCGCTGGTACGTGAGCGCCCTGCCCTATGCCTATATTTTCTTCTTCCGTGGCACGCCGCTGCTGGTGCAGCTGTTCCTGGTCTACTACGGCCTGGCGCAATTCGACGCGGTGCGCAGCAGCTTTATGTGGCCATACCTGCGCGATCCGTTCTGGTGCGCCACCGCCACCATGACCCTGCACACCGCCGCCTATATCGCCGAGATCCTGCGCGGGGCGATCCAGGCCATCCCACCGGGCGAAATCGAAGCCGCCCGCGCCCTGGGCATGTCCAAGCCCAAGACGCTGTTCTATATCATCCTGCCCCGCGCCTCGCGCATCGGCTTGCCGGCGTACAGCAACGAAGTGATCCTGATGCTCAAAGCCAGCGCCCTGGCGAGTACGGTGACCCTGCTGGAACTGACCGGCATGGCGCGAACCATCATTGCCCGAACCTACCTGCCGGTGGAGATCTTCTTCGCCGCCGGCCTGTTCTACCTGTTGATGGCCTACATCCTGGTGCGTGGCTTCAAACTGCTGGAACGCTGGCTGCGCGTCGATGCCTGCCAGGGACGTTAAGGCGCACTTCCAGGCACTGGATGCCTTTCTGATCGAGCACCAAGGGCTGTGGAAACCACGGCCCTTCACTCATCGCCAATTGGCCTGGGAATCACGACATTCAGAGCTGGCACACTGGTTGCGCCAGCGCTCGCTGGATGACGCCGAAGCCAGCCACAACGCCCCCTATGACCTCCCGGCGCCCGCGCCTTTTGCACAACTTGCCGCACAGGCGCGCCAGCTCAGTGCTGTGGATAAGTTGCCGACGCAGCCCCTGCCGCCCGCGCGCCATCGCTTGAATGTCGATGTACCGGGCCGCAAGTGGCAGCAAATCGAAGCCTTCGGTGCCGCCCTGTCGTTTGCGCAAGCCCCCACGCACTGGCTGGATTGGTGTGCCGGCAAGGGCCACCTGGGCCGCCGGCTGCTGCAAACCGGGCAACAGCTGACCTGCCTCGAATACGACCCTGCACTGATCGCCGCAGGCCAGGCCCTGAGCGACCACCATGGCTTGGCCGCGGCCCATCGCCTGCAAGACGTCATGGCGGACCTCACCCTCTGCGCCGAACACACCCCCGTCGCCCTGCACGCCTGCGGCGACCTGCATGTGCGCCTGCTGCAACTGGCCAGTGCACAAGGCTGCAAACAGCTGGCCCTGGCGCCCTGCTGTTACAACCGCATCAGCGCACCGGCGTACCAACCATTGTCCGAGGTGGGCCGCGCTTCAACGCTACAGTTATCGATCGAAGACCTCGGCCTGCCGCTCAGCGAAACCGTCACTGCCGGCAGACGCGTACGCCAGCAGCGGGACACATCCATGGCCCGCCGTCTGGGCTTCGATCAACTGCAACGGCAGCTACGGGGTTGCGACGAGTACCTGCCCACCCCTTCACTGCCCACTGCGTGGTTGAGCGTACCTTTCGCCGACTACTGCCGAGCATTGGCAAACCTGAAAGGTTTATCCACAGGCGAGCAGGATTGGGCCGCGCTGGAGGCCTATGGCTGGGCTCGCTTGGCCGAGGTGAGAAACCTGGAACTGGTGCGTGGTCTGTTTCGACGACCGCTGGAGATATGGCTGGTGCTGGATCGTGCGCTGTTTCTGACCGAACAAGGCTACCGCGTTGAACTGGGCAGCTTCTGCGACGCCGCACTGACGCCGCGCAACTTGATGGTGCTTGCCGAGCGCGATTAAGAGGCAAATTGACGCAGCGCAGCCTGTGGATAACTCTGTTGATGGTTTCTTTACAAAGCCTTTAATCATCTAGCTCGCAGGCCAAAACCCGAGCTGTTCATTTTTTGTTCACAAAATAAAATGCACGTAAAACAGGCAGTTAAGCCCAGATGAGAACCGCTCCACAAAAAGAGTGTTTCTTAATGGCGCATCCAACCGATTGTGCATAAGCCTCTGACGATTAGCCTCTAAACCGCGCTTTACGCGGTTCTTTTACGCGCAATCAATAGCCGGCAAAGCTCATTGATATCCGCACCTGCCTGGCTGGACGCCACGTTATCCAGCGGGTCGGTGGCAAACGCCAGGGCTTGGCTGATCAGCGCGTCGTCATGTACGACCGCCAACGCGTCAGCCTGGCGACGCAGCGTAAAGGCTTCCAGCATTTCCCGGTTAAACGCCGATTGGTCATCTACTTGATTGATCACGAAGTGGCAACGGGGCGGGCGCGCACGCTCAAGGTAGGGCGCCAGCAGTGCGTCCAACTGGTCCTGGGTGCCGAGGCAGGCGGCGTTAGGTTGAGCGATGACCAACACAATATCGGCCACGTTCAGGGCTTGATGCAGATAAACGTTGTTACCCGCGGGGGTATCGATGATCACCGTGTGAGCTTCGCTCAGCCCCATGACCGACAGGTGCTCGGCCAACCAAGTGGGCTCGCGCGTAAGCCAGCGTTGCAGGCCCTCCTTCTGGCGGCTGTCGGTGTCGCCGAATGGGATCACCTGGGAACCGGCGAACCCCGTTTGCAAGGCGCCGGCCCACGGCGCGTTGAGCAAACTGCTGCGCCCCACGCCGGGCCGCTGAGGATCGACGCCGAAGTGCTGGCGCAGCGCATTCTGCGGGTCCAGATCCACGGCCACCACCGACTCGCCCAAGCGTTGCAACCCACTGCTCAAGGCCGTGACCAGCGTGCTACGACCCACGCCGCCATTGATCGAGACTACAGCCACCACGGTGGCGCGCAGCGAGGCGGGAGCGGCACGCGCGGATGCTTGATTGCCCTGAGCCCCATGAGGACGAACGAGCGAACCATCCTCACGGTTTACCCGAGTGCCATCATCAAATGGAATACTGCCGAAAAAATGTAAACGGGCGTTTTTGCCCTTCGGATCGCGGGAAACGCTGTTGCCGAACAGGGCAAATAGATCATCGGTGCGGCTCATGGCCGGGCTCCTTCGCAACGCCATCGGAAGACGTGGAAGGTCGGCCCATCAAGGCTTCCCGTACGTGTTCTTATTGGCGTGTTTATTGGCTGCATTCTGTGTCAGCCCCGATGGAGTGTCATTATTTTGATCAAAAATTCACCACCCTTTCAGACGAGCGGAAAACTGCCAATTTACTGACGAAAAATACCGTCATTTGATAGGCGGTGATTTCATCGTGCCATTGTTTTTTACCCGCCATCCCCGCACCATTGCGGCAACTTCCAGGCTGTACGTTTTGGATAAGCGCAGTGGCGATACGCTTTAAATTCCCTCGGTTCCTCTACGGCCTCGCCATCGCGGTGGTGCTGGGTGGCGGACTGCTGGGCGATTTACTTGCCGATTGGGATTTCAGCCAGATCAGCCGTAAAGCCGAAGCACTCTACGGCCCCCTCGGCCCCGGTCGACAGCGCATTGATGCCTGGCAACAGCTACTGGCCACACAAAAGCAGGTCAGCGAGAGCGAACAACTCAAAGTGGTTAACTTGTTCTTCAATCGTCAGCTGCATTACGAAGAAGATATCGACCTGTGGCACGAGGTGGACTATTGGGCGACGCCCATTCAGTCCTTGTGGAAAGGCGCCGGCGACTGCGAAGACTACGCCATCGCCAAATACTTCAGCCTGCGTCATTTGGGCGTACCGGCCGAGAAGCTGCGCATAACCTACGTCAAGGCTCTGCGCCAGAATCGTGCACATATGGTGCTGACCTACTATTCAAGCCCCGAGGCCATGCCCTTGGTACTGGACAGCCTGATGGACCCGATTCTGCCGGCCAGCCAACGGCCGGACCTGCTGCCGGTTTACGCCTTCAACGGTGAAGGGCTGTGGCTGACCGGCGCGACGGGCAACAAAAAAGTCGGCGATACCAAGCGTCTGTCGCGTTGGCAGGATGTGTTGAAGAAAATGACCGCTGAAGGGTTTCCGACCGGTTCGGATAATTAACAGGAGCTACGATGTCACTGTTCAAACAATTGCTGATCGCTATCTGCGTGTTCCTGGTGGTCGCGTTCAGCGGTAGCTTCTTCGTCAGCCTGGAAAGCTCGCGTACCCAGTACGTCAACCAACTGCGCTCCCACGCTCAGGACGCGGCCACCGCGCTGGCGCTGTCGCTGACGCCGAACATCGATGACCCGGCGATGACCGAGCTGATGGTCAGTTCGATCTTCGACAGCGGCTACTACGCCAGCATCCGCGTGGTGGACCTGAGCACCAACCAAGTGCTGGTAGAGCGCGCCGCCGAGCCGGACGCCAGCAGCGTCCCGGCGTGGTTCGTGAAGATGATCGGCCTGGCGCCGGCCGGCGGCGATGCGATCGTCAGCCGTGGCTGGCAGCAGGCGGCGCGGGTCGAGGTGGTCAGCCATCCAATGTTTGCCCTGGCCAAGCTGTGGCAGAGCGCATTGGGCAGCCTGGGCTGGCTGCTGCTCTGCGGCGCCGTGAGCGCGGTACTGGGCGCGCTGTTGCTGCGGCGTCAATTGAAGCCGCTGGATTATATGGTCGAGCAGTCCCATGCCATCGCCCGCCGTGAGTTCCTGAGCCTGCCCGATCTGCCCCGTACCCCTGAGCTGCGCCGGGTGGTGCAGGCGATGAATCAGATGGTGGAGAAGCTCAAGGCGCTGTTCCATGAACAGACCGAGCGCAGCGAGAAGCTGCGGGTGGAGTCCTACCAGGACAGCCTCACGGGCCTGGCCAACCGTCGTTATTTTGAAATGCAGCTGCAATCGCGCGTCAGCAACCTTGAGGAAGCCAGTTCGGGTTACCTGCTGATGTTGCGGGTCAACGACCTGAGCGGCCTCAACCAACGCCTGGGCGGGCAACGCACTGACCAACTGCTGCAGGCCGTCAGCCAGCAACTGGTGCGCACCTGCGCCAAGTACCCGGAAACCCAGAACCTGATCACCCGCAGCCGCGGCGGCGAGTTCGCGGTGCTCGCCCCGGGGCTGGTGCGCGATGAAGCGCTGCAGCTGGCCCAGGCCCTGGAAAGCACCCTGCAAAGCCTCTACGAAACGGGAGCCACCGATATGCCGATCGTGGCTTACATCGGGCTGGCACCTTACAAACCGGGCGATGCCTCGGCAGACCTGTTAATGCTGGCCGACCAGGCACTGGCCCAGGCCGAAGCCGGTACAGGCCAGACTTGGGTGTGCCTGGAACACCAGACCCAAGGCACCGTCAGCGACGATCACCACAGCTGGCACACCTTGCTCGACGAGGCCCTGACCCAAGGGCGCTTCCGGTTGTTTTTCCAGCCGGTGGTGAGCAGCAGCGACACCCAACAGGTCCTGCATTACAAAGTGCTGTCACGCTTGCTCGACCCGCAGGGCCAGACCATCGCGGCGGGCCACTTCCTACCGTGGCTGGAGCGCTTCGGCTGGACCGCACGCCTCGACCAATTGATGGTTGATCTGGTGATCAAGCACTTGACCCAGCACAGCCCATCGGTGGCGTTGAACCTGTCGGCCGCTACCCTGAACGACCCACAGGCACTGGAGCGCGTCTTCGAGCGCCTGGCTCAAAACCCCGCCCTGGGGCCGCGCCTGACCCTGGAAATCGGTGAAGAGCAAGTGCCCGAGCAGTCGCAGCTGGAGCGCCTGACCCGACGCTTGCGCAGCCTGGGCTTCAGCCTTGGCCTGCAGCGTTTCGGCGGGCGTTTCAGCATGATCGGCAACCTGGCGAACCTGGGCCTGGCGTACCTGAAAATCGACGGCAGCTACATCCGTGCCATCGACCAGGAAAGCCACAAGCGCTTTTTTATCGAAGCCATCCAGCGCGCCGCCCACAGCATCGATTTGCCGTTGATTGCCGAACGAGTGGAAACCGAGGGTGAGCTACAGGTGATTCGCGAAATGGGGATTGAAGGGGTGCAAGGCCAACTGGTGGGTGAACCGGCGCCCTGGAAGTAGAACGTCCTCGCCTCCTTGACGGTCATGCCGTGAAGGAGGTGCAGGCGGCTCAGATCAAGCCGGTTTCATCGTCATTGATCAGCTCGCTCAACCCGCCCAATGCTGCTCGGGCCTGGGTACGTTCGAGGAACTTGGCCTGCGCGGCGGGCGGCAAGTCCGTGATGCTCATGACGTTCTTGGTGATCAGGACCTGGATCAAGTCGTCCAGCACCCGAATCATCTCAAAGTCACTTTGCTTGAGCTGCTTGAGGCTGTTGTCGACCACATCGTCGGCAAACCACGCCTGTATCTCATGATGGTCGGCCGGTAGCGTCTCGGTGGCCTCGGCATAGGCCTGCGCCTCGACACGGATCAAAGCGTTGTTTTGATCGCGTTGCACGTAGAACATCAACGTTCTCCCAATAAAAAATCCCTGCAGGTGCCGCGCACGGCCTCTGCAGAGATTACACACATTTGCTCGACGCTGATGCCCACGCAGCGCCAATCCCGAAAGATTGGCGCTGCCGGGTAATCAGTCGTGGTGCTTGACGGTCAGGTCGCCACCGGCGATCAGGTTGTTGATCGCGGAGCTGCCAGCACCCCAGTTGGCGCCATCGACCTTGATGGTGACATCTGCCGTGCCGCCACCCGACGCGGTGAACGCCCCGGTGCTGCTGACGCTCAGCGTCGAGTTGCCCGACGCGTCGGTGGTCAGCTGCAGGTACTTGGACAAGTTGTTGTCGTTATTGCCTTGCAGCAAATCGGACAGGTCCAGCTTGTCGCCTTCGCTGTGCTTGAAGTCAGTGATGCGATCAAAGCCGCCGTTGGTGTTGGTGTCGCCTTTGAGCCAGACGAAGGTATCGGCACCCGCGCCGCCGGTGAGGATGTCGTTACCCTTGCCGCCCACCAGGATGTCATTACCGGCACCGCCGGAGAGGGTGTCGTTGCCGCCCTGGCCGAACAGGATGTCATTGCCGGCATTGCCGATCAGGGTGTCGCCGCCGTCCTTGGTACCGTAGATGTTCGACGCGCTGGCCAAGGCACCGATGTCTTGCACATGCTCAGTGATGTACTGATGCAAGGTGCGGTCATCGATGTGGTCGACGGTAGTGGACAGCTTCTCGGCGGCGAAGGCCTTGAGTGCGGCACTGCCTTCCTGACCGTTGTAGCTGATCAGGTCACCGAAGATGATGTCGTTGCCCGAACCGCCGGAAACGCTGTCGGCACCGGTATCGGCCGTGTGGCCGGTAATGGTATCCGCCAGTTTCGCGGTGTCGATGGTGCTGACCGTCTTGTCGGTATCGAAGTACTTCTGGAGCATGTCTTTATCGACGTTATTGCCCAGACCAATGGCTTGTACCTCGACCCCGCCCGCGACGGAAGTCGTCAGCGCCGTGTAAGCGTCTTTGGCGTATTCCAACGCATAATCGGTCCAGCCCGAACTGCTGGCAGCCCCCGCCACGTTGAAACCACCGTGGCCATCGGACACGACATAGCCTTCAAAGGTCTTGGTGCCGGACGAGTTGTACGAGTACACCTTGCCGTCCTTGTCGACGATGACCTGTGTCTGACCGTAGATCGTAGCGGTGACCGGAGTGCTTTGACCCAGGGTGTAGGTGGAGCCGTTGACCTTGCTATCGAAGGTCACGTTGGAGCCCCACCAGGAGCTGGTATACCCCAGGCTAATGTTGTCGTACGTCGCGTTGTAGACGTTCGGCTCACCGTCGGTAATGAAATACGTCAGGTTTTTTGCACCAGCGTTGCTGGTGGCGTCGCTGCTCTTGAACCAGTTGGTAGCCGCGTTAAAGGCATCCTGGTAGTTGGTTACATCGCTTGGGTTGGACGCCATGTTGTTCAACACCGCCTGCAGGGCAGCCTTGGCGGCAGCCTGGTCGGCCAGGTTGACCGATACCTGCGATTCAACCTTGGTATCGAAGTCGACCAACAATACTTTCACCACGCCCGACCCTGTCATCTTCGCGTTCGCGATCAAGGTATCGAAAATGCCGGAAAGCTGGGTTTTGATCGACGTCATCGCGCTCGACCCGATACTGCCCGAGGTGTCGACGATAAACGCGATGTTGTAGTTGCTGCCCGGCGTGGTGATGCCGCCCTTGTCGCCGACCACGATGTTGTTGGCCGAGCTGGAGCCCAGGTCGATGGTATCCGCCGCCGCACCGCCTTCAGTGACCGGGGTGTAGACCTGAGGCTTGACCGTGATGGTGGTCGTTGCCACCGACGAACTCAGGCTGTTGCTGCCTTCGTTGTCCATCACCGAAATGTCGATGGTGCGATCACCAAGGGACGGGTATTTGCCGGTGTTGGAGTACTGGAACGACTCAAGCAGCGCCTTGTAGGTCGCGACATCAGCCACGCCCGACAGGGTCAGTACGATCTTGCCGCTGACGTCCGTGCCGACGCTGGTCACGGTGACACCTTTGTAGGTACCGCCCACCGCCACCAGGTTGGAACTGAGCACATCACCCGAACTGGCGTTTTTCAGGGTGATGGTCGCGCTTTGCATCTGGCTGCTGTCGACGTCACTGATGGCCACATTGCCGGTAATCGCAACACCATTGGTGCCGCGCTCGGTGTACGAGGCGCTGAAGCCCGTGGCGACAGAACCGTCGGCGATGCTGAGGTCCAGGGTCGGCGCGTCGTTGACCGCAGTGACCACGATGCTCACTTTGCCGGTGGTCACCGCTTCCACACCGGTGCTCGACTCTTTGGCCGTCGCTTTTACGGTGATATCGAAGCTGGCGGTCGAATCCTTGAACGGCGTAACCGTCAGGGTCTTCAGGTTCCAGGTGCTGACATCATAGAGCGCGCTGGCACCGGTCGAGGTATAGCTGGCGCCAGTGCTAGTATCGGTAATCACGGTGCCTTTGGGCAGGCCGCTGATTTCCACCTTGTGGGTTTCCGAGCCATCGTTGTCGACAAACGTGGTAGTGATCGGCGCCACCTTGATGGCGGTGTCTTCCAACCCATGGTTGTAGACATAGCCGGTGTAATAGCCTTCGCCATTGACCACATGGCTGTCGCCCAACACCGCGCCGGCCGCTTTCAAGGCGTCCACGCTGGTGTAGGTCTGCACGCCGCTGTTGCCCAGCGACATCGACGGGCCATTGTTGATCGACACATTGACGTCGTAGTTGCCCGCGCCGGCCTGGTTGTAGTGGTAGATATCGAGGGTGTAATAGCCCGACTCACTCGGCGTGTAGGCCGTTCCGGTGATCGCGCTGCCCTTGCTCCAGGTTTCGGTCGCGACCAGCTTGCCGCCCACGGTGATTGCCAGGCTGTCGTCGGCCGTACCGGTGAAGGTGTAGCTCTTACCCGCTTCCAGATAGATCAGGCCGGAGACCTTAGTCGCGGTGCCGTCCGCCACATTGGTGTTGCTGACGTCGCTGGTCACACCCGTGGAGACGGCGCTGGCAGCGGTCTTGGCGTCGATCACTTTGATCAGATCGCTGGAGTTGACCACACCGTTACCGTTGGTCCCCAAGTCAGTGCGCAGGTTACCGCCGCTCCAAGTCTGAATGGTCAGGCCAGTCGGCACAGCGCTGAATGCACCGACCGTCACAACAGGAACGTCCGTCACCGGGTGGATATCCACCGTGATGGTTTTGGTGTCGCTGTAGGAGTTGCCGTCGGTTGCCTGGAACTTCAGTTGGGTGTAATCGCTTTGCATGTTACCCACACCGGTGCCGCCGAAGCTGTTGTCGCCTGATTCGTTGGCTGCCGGGGTGTAACGTACGTTGTGACTATCGAAGTCAGTCTGGCTGAACGCCTTGCCCGCCGAGGTATCGGTCTTCAGATCGGCCACGGTCAGTTTGACCCACGTACCGTTGACGTTGTACTCGATGGAACCGGCAGGGAGGCTGGTGAACACCACTTTCGGGTCCGTGGAGTCCTCATCCTTGACGCCGAAGGTCGCCCAGGTCAGTTCGACCGAGGTGTCTTCGTTGCTCTGGATGAAACCGTCGGTGGCGGTCGGGGCGTCATCGACCAGGGTCACGCTCGGCTGGCCATTAGCGGTCGAGCTGGCGTTATCAGCGTCGGTAACGGTCAGGTCGATTTTCGGCAGTTGGTGGCCGGCGTTAACCCAATCGGCACCTTTCTGAGTCAGTACAACGTCGGTGCCCGACAGGGTGTAGTAACCGTCGTTGTTGGTGCCGGCAGTGAAGGCGACCTTCAGGTTGGCGACCGGCGTTTCTTCGTCGGAGGCCGTGAAGGTACCAGCGACGGTGCCGACCTTCGCGGTGTTCTCAACGATAGTGGTGCCGGTCACTGTGATGACCGGAGCGTCGTTGACCAGGGTGACGCTCGGCTGACCATTGGCGGTCGAACTGGCGTTATCAGCATCGGTAACGGTCAGATCGATCTTCGGCAGTTGGTGGCCGGAGTTGACCCAATCGGCACCTTTCTGAGTCAGTACAACGTCGGTGCCCGACAGAGTGTAGTAGCCGTCGTTGTTGGTGCCGGCAGTGAAGGCGACCTTCAAGTTGGCGACCGGCGTTTCTTCGTCGGAGGCCGTGAAGGTACCGGCAACGGTGCCGACCTTCGCGGTGTTCTCAACGATAGTGGTGCCGGTCACGGTGATGACCGGAGCATCGTTCACCAGGGTGACGCTCGGCTGCGCGTCATTGTGCGACGTGGCGTTGTCGGCGTCGGTGACGGTCAGGTCGATTTTCGGCAACTGGTGGCCGGAGTTGACCCAATCGGCGCCTTTCTGCGTCAGCACTACGTCGGTACCCGACAGGGTGTAGTAACCGTCGTTGTTGGTGCCGGCAGTGAAGGCGACCTTCAAGTTGGCGACCGGTGTTTCTTCGTCGGAGGCCGTGAAGGTACCGGCGACGGTGCCGACTTTCGCGGTGTTCTCAACGATAGTGGTGCCGGTCACGGTGATGACCGGAGCGTCGTTGACCAGGGTGACGCTCGGTTGCGCGTTGGCGGTCGAGCTGGCGTTGTCAGCGTCGGTCACGGTCAGGTCGATCTTCGGCAGTTGGTGGCCGGAGTTGACCCAATCGGCACCCTTCTGCGTCAGTACAACGTCGGTACCCGACAGGGTGTAGTAGCCGTCGTTGTTGGTGCCGGCAGTGAAGGCGACCTTCAGGTTGGCGACCGGTGTTTCTTCGTCGGAGGCCGTGAAGGTACCAGCGACGGTGCCTACCTTCGCGGTGTTCTCAACGATAGTGGTGCCGGTCACGGTGATGACCGGAGCATCGTTCACCAGGGTGACGCTCGGCTGCGCGTCATTGTGCGACGTGGCGTTGTCGGCGTCGGTGACGGTCAGGTCGATCTTCGGCAACTGGTTGCCGGCGTTGACCCAATCGGCGCCTTTCTGCGTCAGCACTACGTCGGTACCCGACAGGGTGTAGTAGCCGTCGTTGTTGGTGCCAGCAGTGAAGGCAACCTTAAGATTGGCGACAGGCGTTTCTTCGTCGGAGGCCGTGAAGGTACCAGCGACGGTGCCAACCTTCGCGGTGTTCTCAACGATAGTGGTGCCGGTCACGGTGATGACCGGAGCATCGTTCACCAGGGTGACGCTCGGCTGACCATTGGCGGTCGAACTGGCGTTGTCAGCGTCGGTGACGGTCAGGTCGATCTTCGGCAGTTGATTGCCGGCGTTGACCCAATCGGCACCTTTCTGAGTCAGTACAACGTCGGTGCCCGACAGAGTGTAGTAGCCGTCGTTGTTGGTGCCGGCAGTGAAGGCGACCTTCAGGTTGGCGACCGGCGTTTCTTCGTCGGAGGCCGTGAAGGTACCAGCGACGGTGCCGACCTTCGCGGTGTTCTCAACGATAGTGGTGCCGGTCACGGTGATGACCGGAGCGTCGTTGACCAGGGTGACGCTAGGCTGCGCGTCATTGTGCGACGTGGCGTTGTCAGCGTCGGTAACGGTCAGGTCGATCTTCGGCAGTTGGTGACCGGAGTTGACCCAATCGGCGCCTTTCTGAGTCAGAACCACGTCGGTGCCAGACAGGGCATAGTAGCCGTCGTTGTTGGTACCGGCAGTGAAGGTGACTTTCAGATCGGCAACTGCGGTTTCTTCGTCGGTCGCGGTGAAGCGGCCGGCGACGGTGCCTTCTTTGGCGTCGTTTTCCGTCAGGGTGTTGGCTTCGACGGCGATAACCGGGATGTCGTTGACCAGAGTCACGGTCGGCTGGCCATTCGCGGTCGAGCTGGCGTTGTCAGCGTCGGTCACGGTCAGGTCGATCTTCGGCAACTGGTTGCCGGCGTTGACCCAATCGGCGCCTTTCTGAGTCAGAACCACGTCTGTGCCAGACAGGGCGTAGTAGCCGTCGTTGTTGGTACCGGCGGTGAAGGTGACCTTCAAATCAGCAACCGGAGTCTCTTCATCAGTCGCGGTGAAGCGGCCCGCCACGGTGCCTTCTTTGGCGTCGTTTTCCGTCAGGGTGTTGACTTCGACGGCGATAACCGGGATGTCGTTGACCAGAGTCACGGTCGGCTGGCCATTCGCGGTCGAGCTGGCGTTGTCAGCGTCGGTCACGGTCAGGTCGATTTTAGGCAACTGGTTGCCAGCGTTGACCCAATCGGCGCCTTTCTGCGTCAGCACCACGTCGGTGCCGGAAATCGCGTAGTAACCATCGGCGTTAGTACCGGCGGTGAAGGTGACCTTCAGATCAGCAACCGGCGTTTCTTCGTCAGTCGCAGTAAAGCGGCCGGCCACGGTGCCTTCTTTGGCGTCGTTTTCGGTCAGGGTGTTGGCTTCCACGGCGATAACCGGGATGTCGTTGACCAAGGTGACGGTCGGCTGACCATTGGCGGTCGAGCTGGCGTTGTCAGCGTCGGTCACGGTCAGGTCGATCTTCGGCAACTGGTTGCCGGCGTTAACCCAATCGGCGCCTTTCTGAGTCAGAACCACGTCTGTGCCAGACAGGGCGTAGTAGCCGTCGTTGTTGGTACCGGCGGTGAAGGTGACCTTCAAATCAGCAACCGGAGTCTCTTCGTCAGTCGCGGTGAAGCGGCCCGCCACGGTGCCTTCTTTGGCGTCGTTTTCCGTCAGGGTGTTGACTTCGACGGCGATAACCGGGATGTCGTTGACCAGAGTCACGGTCGGCTGGCCATTCGCGGTCGAGCTGGCGTTGTCAGCGTCGGTGACGGTCAGGTCGATCTTCGGCAGTTGATTGCCGGCGTTGACCCAATCGGCACCTTTCTGAGTCAGTACAACGTCGGTGCCCGACAAGGCGTAGTAACCGTCGTTGTTGGTGCCGGCGGTGAAAGTGACCTTCAGATCAGCAACCGGGGTTTCTTCGTCAGTCGCAGTGAAGCGGCCAGCGACGGTACCTTCTTTGGCATCGTTTTCCGTCAGGGTGTTCGCTTCGACGCTGATAACCGGGATGTCGTTGACCAAAGTGACGGTGGGTTGGCCGGTCGCGCTGGAGCTGGCGTTATCGGCGTCCGTGACGGTCAGGTCGATCTTCGGCAGTTGATTACCGGCGTTGACCCAATCGGCGCCTTTCTGCGTCAGCACTACGTCGGTACCCGACAGGGTGTAGTAACCGTCGTTGTTGGTACCGGCGGTGAAGGTGACTTTCAGATCAGCAACCGGGGTTTCTTCGTCAGTCGCGGTGAAGCGGCCGGCGACGGTGCCTTCTTTGGCGTCGTTTTCCGTCAGGGTGTTGGCTTCGACGGCGATAACCGGGATGTCGTTGACCAGAGTCACGGTCGGCTGGCCATTCGCGGTCGAGCTGGCGTTGTCAGCGTCGGTCACGGTCAGGTCGATTTTCGGCAGTTGATTGCCGGCGTTGACCCAATCGGCACCTTTTTGAGTCAGCACCACATCGGTACCCGACAGGGCGTAATAACCGTCGGTGTTAGTACCGGAAGTGAACGCAACCTTCAGATCAGCAACCGGCGTTTCTTCGTCAGTCGCGGTGAAGCGACCCGCCACGGTGCCTTCTTTGGCATCGTTCTCTGTCAGGGTGTTGGCTTCAACGCTGATGAGCGGAGCATCATTGACCAACGTGACAGCTGGCGTCGCCGCATCGTGCGCGCTGCCTTTGTCGGTGTCTGTGACGGTCAGATCGATCGGCGGCAGTTTATTGCCCGCGTTAACGAAGTTCGCGCCCGCCAAGGTCAGTACCACGGCGTTGGCAACGATGGCGTAGTAGCCATCCTTGTTGCTGTCGCCAGTGAAAGTGACTTTCAGGTCGGCAACCGGGGTTTCAATATCGCTGACGGTAAAGGTGCCCGCCACGGTGCCTTCACTGACGTTGCCTTCCACCAGCGGATTGGCCACCACATCAATCACCGGCAGGTCGTTGACCGCAATCACGTTAATCGGCAGCGTAATCGACTCGGACTTCGGCGCCGCATCGCCGTCTTGCGCGGTGGCGGTCACGGTGAGGTTCACCAGGCCGTTGGCATTCGGCGCCGGATTGAAGACCAGCGTGGCCTTGTTCCAATCGCTGATGTCGATGTTTTGATTGCCGGCCGACGCGGTAAAGGTGTGGCCCGCGCCATCAGAAATCGTCGCGCCTTCCGGAACGCCACTGATCTCCAGCTTGAGCGTCTCCGAGCCATCCTTGTCGGTGGCGTAAGCGTCAATCGCGGACAACTTGATCGCGTGGTCTTCAAGACCGGTGTTCAGTACCTGGGTGACGCTGATGTTGTCCATCACGCCGCCCAGCGAATTGCTGTCTGGCGCCTTGAATTCGAGCTTGGCATCACCGTCAGCGGTGACAGGCACCACGAAGGTGTAGGTCTTCATGCCAACGGTGGTTGCATCCAGGGTGCCGACTTTGACGCCGCCCCAGAAAACGTCGATCACCGAGTTGTTTTCGGCGCCCGCACGCGGCGAGTAGTCGACACTGATGCTGTACGCCGTGCCGCTTTCAGCCTTGATGATGGTGTACAAGCTGGCGTCGTCGCCGGGATTTTTCTCAAGTTCGATGACTTGGCTATTGTCCGGCGTGTTGACACCGTAGACGCCGCTCTGGCCGATCTCGACCTTGCCGTCGCTGTTACCGGTCAACCACTGGGTCGTCGGAGCAGTGCCGGCTGCGTTATTGGCATCACCGACCGCGACCGTGCCCCACCCACCGTTGATCGGGGCGCTGTCGAAGTTGATCGAGCTCACAACGCCGCCGCCCAACAGGCCCAGGTGCGGGGTGTCGGTGACTGGCGCGATGGTAACTGCAGCGGTCGTCTCGCCGCTGGCTTTGCCGCCATCGTCGACGGCGTTAAAGGTGAGCGAAGTACTGCCGCTCCAGTCAGCGGTTGGGGAGAAGTACACCGAAGCCTTGCCATCAGCGCCTGCCGGTACCGAATCGCCGACTTTAAGCTCGGTGGTCAGGCTGGCATCGCTGTACAGCTTGCCGTTTTCCGGCAAGGTGGTGATGACGAACTTGGCGACGGAGCCATCCACATCGGCGCCGCTCAGCACGATTGTGGCGGCGTGGTCTTCGTCGGCGCCGGATGGGGTAGCCGATGCAGTCGGTGCATCGTTGAATAGTTCGATTGCGACCTTGCCGGTGGCGCTGCCGGTTTCCGGCGGCTCGCGGTCAAGGTTACCGCCACCGATATCGGTCACGTCGATGGTGACGTTGCGATCCGTGCCGACCGGGTTATCGCCAGGGCTCTTGAAGGTGATCGCTTCAACCACTTTGATGAAATCGGCGGCGCTGCTACCGGCTGGCGAGTTGCTGGTGAGGGTGTAGACGATTTTGCCATCGGCGGCACTGCCGCTTTGGGTGATGGTAATACCGGCAACGGCCAGGGCCTTGAGCACATCGGCGCTGCTGAGCACATCACCGGACGCCAGATGGTCAACCGTGACCACCACTTTGCTGAAGGTGGAGTTGTCGACGTCGCTGATGCTCAGGTTTTTGACCAGTGCACCGCCTTCGGTTTGTTCGGTAAAGGTGGTGCTGTCGAATGAGACCTGCGGTGGATCGTTGACCGGAACCACGTAGACCACAGAGGTCACAGGGGCCGAGTCCAATTCGCCGTCATTTACAGTGATGGTCAGGGTGCGGTCGGTGGCAACCGGGTTCTGGCTTTCACTGGCGAAATGCACCGAACGCAGGACTTCCTGGTATTCGGCCTTGGTGGCGTCACCAGACAGGCTGAGTACGCCGGTTGCCTTGTCGTAGGTAACGGCGATTTTCGGGTTGCTGACATCCGCGATCAGCACGTCACCGGCCAGAGGGTTGACCAATGTGACTTTGGCACTTTGCAGGTTGCTGTTGTCGACGTCACTGACGGTCAGATTCGCCGCTACGTAGCCGCCTGGCTTGCCTTCGATGTAGGTGTCGCCAAAGTTGTTGGTCGAGGCATTGCCAAGCACAGGGGCATCGTTGACCGGCGTGATGGTCAGGTCGAGAGTGCTGCTGGAGCCGGTATTGGTGGTGTAGCCGATCTGTGGCACCGCACCGTTGTAATCCTTGACCGGCGTGAAGGTGTAATCACCATTGCTGGCGATGGTGATGGTACCAACGCCCGCGATAGTTGCCGGCTTGCCTGCTTCGTAGGAAGCGCCATCCACGGTGAACGACTTGACCGTCAGGTCACTGTCTTCATCGGTGTCGTTGCTCAACACATTGCCGATGACATCGTGGTCTTCCAGGGCGGTACCGGTGTCCGGGAGCAATACGCTGGCGTCGTCGACCAAAGTGACGGTGGGTTGGCCGGTTGCGCTGGAGCTGGCGTTATCGGCGTCAGTGACGGTCAGGTCAATTTTCGGCAGTTGATTACCGGCGTTGACCCAATCGGCACCTTTCTGCGTCAGGACAACGTCGGTGCCCGACAGGGCGTAGTAGCCGTCGTTGTTGGTGCCGGCGGTGAAGGTGACCTTCAGATCGGCAACCGGGGTTTCTTCGTCGGTCGCGGTGAAGCGGCCAGCGACGGTGCCTTCTTTGGCGTCGTTTTCAGTCAGGGTGTTGGCTTCGACGGCGATAACCGGGATGTCGTTGACCAAGGTGACGGTCGGCTGACCATTGGCGGTCGAGCTGGCGTTGTCAGCGTCGGTCACGGTCAGGTCGATCTTCGGCAGTTGATTGCCGGCGTTGACCCAATCGGCGCCTTTCTGAGTCAGAACCACGTCTGTGCCAGACAGGGCGTAGTAGCCGTCGGTGTTGGTACCCGCAGTGAAGGTGACCTTCAGATCAGCAACCGGCGTTTCTTCGTCAGTCGCGGTGAAGCGGCCAGCGACGGTGCCTTCTTTGGCATCGTTTTCCGTCAGGGTGTTCGCTTCGACGCTAATAACCGGGATGTCGTTGACCAAAGTGACGGTGGGTTGGCCGGTCGCGCTGGAGCTGGCGTTATCGGCGTCCGTGACGGTCAGGTCGATCTTCGGCAGTTGATTGCCGGCGTTGACCCAATCGGCGCCTTTCTGGGTCAGCACTACGTCGGTGCCCGACAGGGCGTAGTAGCCGTCGGTGTTAGTACCGGCGGTGAAAGTGACTTTCAGATCGGCAACTGGGGTTTCTTCGTCAGTCGCAGTAAAGCGGCCGGCCACGGTGCCTTCTTTGGCGTCGTTTTCGGTCAGGGTGTTCGCTTCGACGCTAATAACCGGGATGTCGTTAACCAAGGTGACGGTCGGCTGACCATTGGCGGTCGAGCTGGCGTTGTCAGCGTCGGTCACGGTCAGGTCGATCTTCGGCAGTTGATTGCCGGCGTTGACCCAATCGGCACCTTTTTGAGTCAGCACCACATCGGTACCCGACAGGGCGTAGTAGCCGTCGGTGTTGGTACCGGCGGTGAAGGTGACTTTCAGATCAGCAACCGGGGTTTCTTCGTCAGTCGCAGTAAAGCGGCCGGCCACGGTGCCTTCTTTGGCGTCGTTTTCGGTCAGGGTGTTCGCTTCGACGCTGATAACCGGGATGTCGTTAACCAGAGTGACGCTCGGTTGGCCGGTCGCGCTGGAGCTGGCGTTATCGGCGTCAGTGACGGTCAGGTCGATCTTCGGCAGTTGATTGCCGGCGTTGACCCAATCGGCACCTTTTTGAGTCAGCACCACATCGGTACCCGACAGGGCGTAGTAGCCGTCGGTGTTGGTACCGGCGGTGAAGGTGACTTTCAGATCAGCAACCGGGGTTTCTTCGTCAGTCGCAGTAAAGCGGCCGGCCACGGTGCCTTCTTTGGCGTCGTTTTCGGTCAGGGTGTTCGCTTCGACGCTGATAACCGGGATGTCGTTAACCAGAGTGACGCTCGGTTGGCCGGTCGCGCTGGAGCTGGCGTTATCGGCGTCAGTGACGGTCAGGTCAATTTTCGGCAGTTGATTGCCGGCGTTGACCCAATCGGCACCTTTCTGGGTCAGGACCACGTCGGTGCCGGAGAGAGCGTAGTAACCATCGGCGTTCGTGCCGGCAGTGAAAGTGACTTTCAGATCAGCAACCGGGGTTTCTTCGTCAGTCGCAGTAAAGCGGCCGGCCACGGTGCCTTCTTTGGCGTCGTTTTCGGTCAGGGTGTTGGCTTCGACGGCGATAACTGGGATGTCGTTGACCAGAGTGACGCTCGGTTGGCCGGTCGCGCTGGAGCTGGCGTTATCGGCGTCAGTGACGGTCAGGTCGATCTTCGGCAGTTGATTGCCGGCGTTGACCCAATCGGCACCTTTTTGAGTCAGCACCACATCGGTACCCGACAGGGCGTAGTAGCCGTCGTTGTTGGTGCCGGCGGTGAAGGTGACCTTCAGATCGGCAACCGGGGTTTCTTCGTCAGTCGCAGTAAAGCGGCCGGCCACGGTGCCTTCTTTGGCGTCGTTTTCGGTCAGGGTGTTCGCTTCGACACTAATAACCGGGATGTCGTTAACCAAGGTGACGCTCGGCTGGCCGTTGGCGCTGGAGCTGGCGTTGTCAGCATCAGTCACGGTCAGGTCAATTTTCGGCAGTTGATTACCGGCATTAACCCAATCAGCGCCTTTCTGGGTCAGCACTACGTCGGTGCCCGACAGGGCGTAGTAACCGTCGTTGTTGGTACCGGCAGTGAAGGTGACCTTCAGATCAGCAACCGAAGTCTCTTCGTCAGTCGCAGTGAAGCGGCCCGCTACGGTGCCTTCTTTGGCATCGTTTTCCGTCAGGGTGTTGGCTTCGACGGCGATAACTGGGATGTCGTTGACCAGAGTGACGCTCGGCTGGCCGTTGGCGCTGGAGCTGGCGTTGTCAGCATCGGTGACGGTCAGATCAATTTTCGGCAACTGGTTGCCGGCGTTGACCCAATCAGCACCTTTCTGAGTCAGCACGACGTCGGTGCCCGACAGGGCGTAGTAACCGTCGTTGTTGGTACCGGCAGTGAAGGTGACCTTCAGATCAGCAACCGGGGTTTCTTCATCGGTCGCGGTGAAGCGGCCAGCGACGGTGCCTTCTTTGGCATCGTTTTCCGTCAGGGTGTTCGCTTCGACGCTGATAACCGGGATGTCGTTAACCAGAGTGACGCTCGGTTGGCCGGTCGCGCTGGAGCTGGCGTTATCGGCGTCAGTGACGGTCAGGTCAATTTTCGGCAGTTGATTACCGGCATTAACCCAATCAGCGCCTTTCTGGGTCAGCACTACGTCGGTGCCCGACAGGGCGTAGTAGCCGTCGGTGTTGGTGCCGGCGGTGAAGGTGACCTTCAGATCAGCAACCGGCGTTTCTTCGTCAGTCGCGGTGAAGCGGCCAGCGACGGTGCCTTCTTTGGCATCGTTTTCGGTCAGGGTGTTGGCTTCGACGCTGATGACCGGGATGTCGTTAACCAAAGTCACGGTCGGCTGACCACTAGCGGTCGAACTGGCGTTATCGGCATCAGTGACGGTCAAATCAATTTTCGGCAGTTGATTACCGGCGTTAACCCAGTCAGCGCCTTTCTGCGTCAGCACCACATCGGTGCCAGAAATCGCGTAGTAACCGTCGGCGTTAGTACCGGCGGTAAACGTAACTTTCAGATCGGCAACCGGGGTTTCTTCGTCAGTCGCGGTGAAGCGGCCAGCGACGGTGCCTTCTTTGGCGTCGTTTTCGGTCAGGGTGTTGGCTTCGACGCTGATGACCGGCATGTCGTTAACCAGGGTCACGGTCGGCTGGCCATTCGCGGTCGAGCTGGCGTTGTCAGCGTCGGTCACGGTCAGATCAATTTTCGGCAACTGGTTGCCGGCGTTGACCCAATCCGCGCCTTTCTGAGTCAGGACCACATCGGTACCCGACAGGGCGTAGTAGCCGTCGGTGTTAGTACCGGCGGTGAAGGTGACTTTCAGATCAGCAACCGGCGTTTCTTCATCAGTCGCGGTGAAGCGCCCGGCCACGGTGCCTTCTTTGGCGTCGTTTTCAGTCAGGGCGTTGGCTTCGACGCTGATAACCGGGACGTCGTTGACCAGAGTGACGGTCGGCTGGCCATTGGCTGTCGAGCTGACATTGTCAGCGTCGGTCACAGTCAAATCGATCTTCGGCAGTTGATTGCCGGCGTTGACCCAGTCAGCACCTTTCTGCGTCAGTACAACGTCGGTGCCGGAAATCGCGTAGTAACCGTCCGCATTAGTACCTGCGGTGAACTTCACATCCAGCGCCTGGGTTGGCGTCTCCGCGTCACTGGCGGCAAATGTGCCTGCCACAGTGCCGGCTACCGCGGTGTTTTCAACCAGGGTGTTGGCCGACACTTCGATCACCGGCGCGTCGTTGACCGGCGTAATCGTCACGGTCAGCGTGCTGCTCGAACCGGTATTAGTGGTGTAGCCGATCTGCGGCACTTCGCCGCTGTAATCCTTGACCGGGGTGAACGTGTACGCGCCATCGGTTCCAATCGTGATACTGCCCACGCCTGCAATAACAGCCGTCTGGCCCGCCGCGAAGGTGGTGCCGCCCACATTGAAGGTGGCGACGCTCAGCACATTGTCGATGTCGCTGTCGTTGCTCAGCACATTGCCGGTGGCGACGTTATCTTCGACGATCGTGTTGGTATCGGCGACCAGGACGCTGGGATCATCCACAGCAACAACGGTGGAAGTGGCCGGTGCTGGATTGATCGCCAGGTTTTCGTAGTTGCCGCCGGTGGCGCTGGTAATGGTGGCGCTGACCGTCAGGTCTTTGCCATCCGCCAGGTTGGCCGGGGTGTCGACACTGACCGTACCGGTGGTTTTACCGGCTTCGATGGTGATGGTCTGGTCGTTGGACAGTTTGATCACGACGTCGGTCTGCGCCGCGTTGGTGACGGTGGCGGTGTAGACGATCTTGCCACCCTCATCCACCGATGCCGTCGCGGTGAGCGTAACAGTGGTGGTATCGATGGTGTCGTTGATCTGAGTGACCGCCGGCGTCGGGTCGGTGGTGATGATCAGGTTGCCGCCGCCGGACGTGCCGGCAATGGTGGCGGAGATCGACGAGGCGTCCAGGTAAGGGGTGTCATTACCGGCGAACGTGACGTTCAGTGCACCCGAGGTCTGGCCGGCTGGGACCACAACAGAGAGGCCGTTGGACAAGGTGACGGTCAGGTCGCTGGTCGGGGCTTGCGTGATGAATACGGTGTAAACCACAACACCACCGGCTTCGGTGATGGTAGGCGTAGCGGTCAGGGTGATGGTGACGTTGCGCGGGTCGACGCCGTTGTTGTCAGCGCCGGTCAGGGCGTTAGCCACCGCATCCGCAGCGTTAAGACCGTTGGTCGGATAACCGATGGTAGGGTCGACCACGCCGGCCGTTGCCTCAAGCACGACAAAGCTATGGCCGCCGCCGACAGCGCCGTCAGCACCGGCTGCGGTCGGGCCCGCGGCGGTGGCTTCGAGGTCTTGGGTCGGGTCGGCGCCGGCAGCGATGGCCTGCTGCAATTCGGCGACGGACGGTGCTGCTTGAGCAGTGGCGGCGCTGAGGTCGGTGGTCGAGTCAGGTGCGTTGGCGCTCCACTGAGTGTCGCGGCCCAGATCAATCACGCGGCCGTCGGCCAGTTCCAGCGAAACGGCACCGGCCGGGCCTGTATCAATCTGCTCCCCTGCGAACAGGCGATCGCCTTCTACCAGCAGACGACGAATCCCTTCTGGGGATACCGCGAACACTTGACCGACAATGCTTTTGACGACCGCAACGCTGCTCATAAAAGACTCTCCGTGTATTGCCGTTCAGGGGTATCCACCCAGGAGACCGGCCCTGTCAGTGGTGCCGATTCAATAAGCTGGAGTACTCAATTGCTTCAAAAAAAATAATGGCGTCAATATTTTGTTGCTGCGCCAGAAAAATTACTTTTCCGTCAAGGTATTGACCTATTGGACGTCATCCTAAACAATCCGCCCAGTAATGTCACATTGATATTTAAGCGGCTTCACGACTTTCTGTTTGCGCCCTGCGGCGCCCAATAAAAACGGGCATTTCGAGTTGCCACTCCAGTGCAATATTTCAAGTTTGTTGCGGCTTTCAGGCAACCAATCCCCGGGGAAAAATCAGAATGCGTTTGCACTTATTCACCGCTGTGCCATTTGTTCTCGCGACTAGTTTCGTACAGGCTCAAACCCTTCAAGAAGCCATGCAAAAGGCTGTCGACGTTCACCCGGAAATCCAGGCTGCCGTCAACGCACGTATCGCTGCCGACTATCAGGTCAGAGCGGCCCAGGGCGGCTACCTGCCTAAAATCGACTTGCTGGGCGGTTATGGTCGCGAAAGCTCCGACAACACCTCGACCCGCGCCGCCAGCAACAGCCATGACTGGAAAACCCTGAATCGCGGCGAATCGAGCATTCGTCTTCAGCAAAACCTGTTCCAAGGTTTCGGCACCGAGAATGAAGTCGGCCGCCAGCAGGCCACCGCCAACTCCCGCGGTTATGCCCTGCTCAATACCACCGAGCGCACCGCATTAACGGTGGCCCAGGTTTATCTGGATGTCCTGACCCGTCGCGAGATGGTGCAGCTGGCAGAAGACAACCTGAAAAGCCACGAACGCATTTTTGACCAGATCAAATTGCGCACCAGCCGTGGCGTCGGAAGAATGGCGGACATGGATCAAGCCGAAGCCCGTCTGGCCCAGGCCCGCAACAACTTGCTGACCGAACAGACCAACCTCGATGACGCCAAAGCCAACTACATGAGCGCCGTCGGCCAAGAACCCGACGAGTTGGAGAAGCCCCAGGGCTTTGTCGCCTTGATGCCTGCCAGCCTCGAAGAAGCACGTCGGCAGATGGTAGAGAGCAGCCCGGTACTGCGTTCGGCCGAAGCGGACATCGCAGCGGCTGAAAAGCAATACGAATCCGCCAAGTCGACGTTCTATCCGCGCTTCGATGCTGAGCTGCAGCGCTCGGCCAACAGCAATATCGGCGGCGAAGAAGGCCACGACAATGGCTACTCCGCCATGCTGCGCATGCAGTTCAACCTGTACTCCGGCGGCAGCAACAAGGCAGACCTGCAATCCAAGGCGTCCCAGGCATCCCAGGCGCTGGATATCCGCAATAACGCCCTGCGTGAGCTGAACCAGGAACTGAGCCTGGCGTGGAACGCCTACAACAACGCCACGGCGCAATTGCCGATCGCTCAGGAATACGTAGACCGCAGCACCCGCGTGCGCACGTCATATCAGCAGCAGTTCAGTCTGGGTGAGCGTACACTGCTCGACCTGCTCGACAGCGAGAACGAACTGTTCACGGCATCGCAACGCCTGGCACAGATCAAAAACCTGCAGCTGTATACGCAATACCGTATCAAGGCCGATATGGGCCAACTGCTCAAAAGCCAAGGCGTGGTTGCGCCACTGGCATCAGTTGTGCAGAACGAAGTCAAAACGAAGGTGAACCTGCCAGGGATGAACTGATTCTTGACGGAGTTGGACCGCTCAACTGCATTAAGAGAGAGTCAGCTTGGATTCTGAAATAAGTGTGGCGCCGCTCAACCATGACCCGCGCAGTCAGCATGATGACCCCTTGCTGGACGGGTTGCTGACCCTCTGCTCCCTGCATTACAAGCCCGCCAGCCGGGCGATGCTGACCACTGGCCTGCCCTTGGCGGGCCAGCGCTTGAGCCCAGACCTGCTCGCCCGCGCAGCCGCGCGGGCGGGCTTGCAGGGTCGCGTGCTGCAGCGCAAGTTGGAGCAGATTCCATCCATCGCATTGCCGGCCTTATTGCTGTTGAAGGAAGGGCGCAGTGCGGTGCTGGTGGGGTGGGACGGTGATACCGCCCGCTTGCTGCTCAGCGAAAGCGAAGGCGGCGAAGTTCACGTCACCCGGGAAGTGCTGAGTCAGGATTACAGCGGCCGGGTGTTCTTCGCCCAACCGCAGCATAAATTTGACGTCACCACTGGCACGCTTATCCCGCGCGCTCGCTCCTGGTTCAAAGACACCCTCAAACGCTCACGTTGGCTCTACGCCGATGCTATCGCCGCCAGCCTGGTGATCAACCTGATCGCCCTGGCCGCGCCGCTGTTTGTGATGAACGTGTACGACCGCGTGGTCCCCAACCAGGCCACCGCCACCCTATGGGTGCTGGCGGTCGGTATTTGCGGTGCTTACCTGTTCGACCTGTTGCTCAAGAGCATGCGCAGCCTGTGCCTGGACCTCGCGGGCAAGAAAACCGACCTGATCATCTCCGCGACGCTGTTCGAGCGCATCGTGGGCATGTCGATGAAAATGCGCCCTGCACGCGTCGGCAGCTATGCGCAAAACATCCACGAATTTCAGGGGATGCGCGACTTTTTAACCTCGCTGACCCTGGCAAGCCTGATCGATCTACCTTTTACATTGATCATCCTCGGCGTGATCGCGCTGCTGGGCGGCCACTTGGTGTGGATTCCAATCGTCGCGTTCCCACTGGCCCTGGGGATCGGCCACTTTCTGCAAAAGCCACTGACCGCGACACTTGAGCGCACCATGGCGCTGGGCGCCGAGCGCCAGTCCAGCCTGATCGAAACCCTCGCCGGGCTGGATGCGGTGAAGGTCAATAACGCCGAGAGCGAGCGTCAATACCAGTGGGAACAAACCATCGGCACCCTCAGCCGCCTGGAACTGCGGGTGAAAGTTCTGTCCGGCCTGGCGATGAACATCACGCTGCTGATCCAGCAAGTGGCAGGCGTGGCGATGATCATCTTCGGCGTGTATCAGATCATTGATGGCACCCTGAGCATGGGCGGCCTGGTAGCGTGCTACATGCTCAGCGGCCGCGCACTGGGCCCGCTGGCGCAACTGTCGGGCCTGCTGACGCGTTACCAGCAAGCCAAGGTGACGATGGTCTCCGTCGACCAAATGATGGAGTTGCCGCAAGAACGCAACTTCGAAGAACGCCCCCTCAGCCGCAAATCGCTGCAAGGTGCGATGACCTTCCGCGAGGTCGACTTCACCTACCCGAACCAACAGAATCTGGCGCTACGCGGCATCAACCTGAACGTTCGCCCCGGCGAAAAAATCGGCATTATCGGCCGTAGCGGCTCGGGCAAAAGCTCGCTGGCCAAACTGCTGGTGGGCCTTTATCAGCCAGACTCGGGTTCGCTGCTGGTGGATGGCGTGGACATTCGCCAGATCGACGTCAGCGAGCTGCGCCACAACATCGGTTATGTGGCCCAAGACATCCAGTTGCTGGCTGGCACGTTGCGCGACAACCTGGTGTCCGGTGCGCGCTACGTGGACGACGAGATGGTGCTGCAAGCGGCAGAGCTGGCCGGCGTGCATGAATTCGCCAGGCTCCACCCGCAGGGGTACGAACTGCAAGTGGGCGAACGCGGGCAAAACCTCTCTGGCGGTCAGCGCCAGAACGTGGCCCTGGCCCGCGCCCTGCTGCTGAACCCGCCTATTCTGCTGCTGGACGAACCCACCAGCGCCATGGACAACACCGGCGAAGAGCGCCTAAAGCAGCGCTTGCAGTCGGTGATCGAAAACAAGACGGTGATTCTCGTCACCCACCGTGCTTCGCTGCTGAGCCTGGTCGACCGCCTGCTGGTGATCGACCGTGGCCAGATACTCGCAGACGGCCCCAAAGCGGCCGTGATGGAAGCGCTGAAAAAGGGGCAGATCAGTGTCGCTTAACTCCGGTCTACGCCGCTTAAAGAAGATGGTCTTCGGTTATTTCAAAGGCACCGACTCACTCGACAACCAGCCACTGCCCGAAGTGGAAAAAGCCCTGGTCGACGACGCGCCACGCATCGTACGCCTGACCATCTGGGGCGTGATCGGCTTCTTCGTGTTCCTGCTGCTGTGGGCGCACTTCGCGATCATCGACGAAGTGACCAAGGGCGAAGGCAAGGCGATCCCCTCCTCGCGCATCCAGAAGATCCAGAACCTGGAAGGCGGCATCGTGGCGCAGATTTATGCGCATGAAGGCCAGATCGTCGACGCCGGGGCGCCGCTGGTGCGCCTGGACGATACGCGATTTGCCTCCAACGTCGGCGAAACCGAAGCCGACCGCGTGGCCATGGAACTGCGCGTGGAGCGTCTGAGTGCGGAAGTCGACAACCGCTCATTGAATATCTCCGACAGCGCACGCAAAGCCGCGCCGAACCAGGCTTCTAACGAAGAGTCGCTGTACCTGAGCCGCCGTCAGCAACTGGCGGATGAAATTGGCGGGCTGCAACAACAGCTGCTGCAACGCCAGCAGGAACTGCGTGAATTCAGCTCCAAGCAGGATCAATACCGTAACAGCCTGGGCCTGCTGCGCCAGGAGATCGGCATGTCCGAACCGCTGGTGCAGCAAGGCGCGATATCGCCGGTAGAAGTGCTGCGCCTCAAGCGTTCCGAAGTCGAAACCCGAGGCATGCTCGACGGCACCACACTGGCCATCCCGCGCGCCCAAGCCGCGATCAACGAAGTGCAGCGCAAAATCGACGAAACCCGGGGTAAATTCCGCAGCGAAGCCCTGGCCCAGTTGAACGAAGCCCGCACCAACCTGAGCAAGGCCCAAGCCACCTCCAAAGGCCTGGAAGACCGCGTCAGCCGCACCATGGTCACCTCCCCGGTGCGCGGCATCGTCAAGCAGATGCTGGTCAACACCGTCGGCGGCGTGATCCAACCCGGCAGCGACATCGCCGAAGTGGTACCGCTGGACGACACCCTGCTGGTGGAAGCCAAGATCCGCCCGCAAGACATCGCCTTCCTGCACCCCGGCCAGGAAGCCATGATCAAATTCACCGCCTACGACTACACCATCTACGGCGGCCTCAAAGGCAAGCTCGAACAAATCGGCGCCGACACCGTGATGGACGAAGAAAAGAAGAACACCTTCTACGTCATCAAACTGCGCACCGAACGCAGCCACCTGGGCACCGACGAAAAACCCCTGCTGATCATCCCCGGCATGGTGGCGTCGGTAGACATCATCACCGGCAAGAAAAGCATCTTGAGCTACCTGCTCAAACCCATCATCAAATCCCGGGCAGAGGCACTGCACGAGCGTTGATTTTTTGCTGAAGGGGCGGAGAAAAGCAGGGCGCTGTGAAAAAACTTGGGTTTTCGCAAAAATAGTCAGATTTCAGGGGTTTACAGAACCTTGCCAATCGCTATAATCGTCGCCCTAACACGCCGGTATAGCTCAGTTGGTAGAGCAACTGACTTGTAATCAGTAGGTCCCGGGTTCGACTCCTGGTGCCGGCACCATATCTCAAAGCCCCGCAATGCGGGGCTTTGTGGTTTCTGGGGTTTAGAAATTCACCACCCTCAAAACTATCAAAAACTGGCTTCCGTCCAAGATTCGTCCAATTTCATTTTCGGACGGCTGTTTTTCTCACCTTCTTCTTTTCACATATCCGAGCCAACGGGTTCAACAAAACGACCTCCGCCATGTGCCCAGGACTGAAATGTGCATACTTCTGCGTCATAGCCAAGGAGCTATGCCCAAGCACACGTTGCAGCGTCAGGATGTCGCCCCCATTCATCATGTAATGCGTTGCAAAGGTATGCCGCAGCACATGGGTCATTTGCCCTTCCGGCAGCTCCAAACCGAACGTCACGCGGCTCAAGGCGAAAAGCCGCTTGGAGGAGTAGACCGTTAGCCCACTCCTCGTCCTGCCCACTAAGAAAAGACATACGTGCGGGGACTGTATTCAGTCTTCCACAGTCGCACTCAACTCGACGAGCGGAGACTGATCATCAACTGGTGGAGCCGATTCCTGCCCCCCATCAGCAGGAGGATGCCACTCCTCACGACTCTGCACGAATGTCACACGGTAAAAAGCCAATCGCCGCGCAACAAAGTAAGCGCACGCTGTCGAAATCTCGATGATCCGCTTGTCCACGCGGTCCATCCAAACAGTGCTGCAAAGCCGCCCTGCTTGGATGGACCTCACTTAAAAAATCTAAAGCCCATATAACTGTCTGTGGAAAACCACTGATTTCCATCGGTGGATAATTTCATCCACAGGCGTAGAAAAGATCGGGCAAAGCGCTGTCGTTGACAGCAACCCAAGTAGCCAGAACCTTTAAGGCTACGCCACACCGTGGTGGTTCTCCCAAAGTGCGATTAGCGTCCGGCGGCTCGCACGGTCACAGCGATGTGATGGATGCCTACTTCTACCAGAGTGCCCACTGCGGCAACTCATACCCCTTCCTAGCTGCCCTGCAGCAACCTATCCGCTTGGCCATTCCCGTGCGCCAACCTGCGCCCGTCTCTTTCTCCCGGAAAGAGACGGGCGCTCCTACCGTTGCTGCAGCCCAACTCGTACAAGGCTTTGCGGCATTCTCCCTCGTGACAATCGGCGTGACAAATACCGAAGTCACC
>Ga0308171_1000816_pt1 | contig 53135 bp, 37 predicted proteins | sample PhyGR1_FD_202135 | JGI IMG/M metagenome (GOLD analysis project Ga0308171, IMG submission 202135) | Phyllosphere microbial communities from UC Gill Tract Community Farm, Albany, California, United States - DLSLSG.R1 | ecosystem: Host-associated > Plants > Phyllosphere > Unclassified | place: USA... | reverse complement strand
ACCTTGCTTAATATTCAGGCGTTTTATCAATTGCTCGCTACGGGTCTTATTATTATCATAGCGATGTTGATTGACCGAGCGACCCGAGGCAAGTAATGAAGCAAGATCCGCGAGCCATTGGCGCTCAGATACGTATGCGATTACCTCAACTGACGCCGTTAGAACGGCGGGTTATTGAGGCAATCACTGCCAGAACCGATATTACCGAACAAACGTCGTTAAAAGAGATCGCGCAGGAGAACGGTGTATCGGAAGCAATGGTGGTTAAGATCACGAAAAAGCTTAACTTCACAGGATTCAGAAATTTCAGAAGCAGTTTAATTTATTATAACGCCTCTGAAGTGGCAGGTTTGCATGCGGAAATTGAGCCCGATGATTCATCGGAACAGTTACTGGCGAAAGTATTCAGAACCTCAATTCAGGCCATTGAAGAAACCCTGTCGGTTTTAGATGTCTCTGAATTTAACCGTGCGGCAGAGATTATTTTTAAGGCTCGTCATATCGATCTTTATGCCGTGGGCGGATCGGCAACGGTTGCGCGCGATCTTTCCCACAAGATGCTTAAGATTGGGATTAAATCCACCGCTTATGATGATGCCCATATAATGCTGATGTCTGCGGCAGTGTTATCTGATGATGATGTGGTTATCGCCATCAGTCACTCCGGTGCCACGCGTGCTGTGAACGATCCGGTTAAATTAGCCGCCCGTAACGGTGCCAGAGTGATTGTGATTACGAATTACGCCGAGTCGCCTGTTGCGCGTCATGCGCATGTGGTACTTAATTCAACTTCTCAGGGATCGCATCTGTTAGGTGAAAATGCCGCATCACGAATTGCCCAGTTAAATATACTGGATGCGCTGTTCGTGGCTATCGCGAAAAAGGATTTAAAGCGGGCGGAGAAAAACCTGATCAAAACCCAGCATGCGGTTCAGGATCTGCGGGAATTCTGAGCATGAGTAAAATTGCAGTCACCGGCAGTCTTCATTACGACATTATGCTGGATGCCCATCATCGGCCTGAAAAGGGCGAAACGGTGATGGGAAACGCCTGCCACTATAAGTTTGGTGGCAAAGGCGGTAACCAGGCGATAGCGGCAGCCAACGCTGGCGCAGATGTGCGTTTTATCGGGGCCGTAGGGGCCGATGAACAGGGTGTGTTTTTACTGAATACGCTGCGTCAGGCCGGGGTTAACACCGATTCGGTCACGACGATTAACGATGTCCCGTCTGGCATGAGCGTGGCGATCACCGACGCGGAAGGCGACTATGGCGCGGTGGTGGTATCCAATGCCAATCAGCACATAGCGGTGGAGCCGTTCATGCAGGCCGGTTTCTGGCAGGATGTGTCGATGCTGGTGCTGCAAAATGAAGTGCCGGAAGCGGTGAATCTGGCGGCGGCGCAGGCTGCGCGGCAGCAGCGTATTCCGGTATGTATTAATGCCGCCCCGGCTCGCCAGCTCTCTGCCGAATTTGAACGCTGCGTCGATTTGCTGGTGGTGAATGCGGTTGAAGCCCGGGATATGAGCGGCGTAGCGGTGACCGATCTGCTGTCAGCCAGACAGGCGGCAGAGCAGCTGGCATCACGTTTCAGTCGTGTTGTGGTCACGGCAGGGGAACATGGCGTGGCTTTCAGCGAAGCCGGCGAAACGCACAGCCTGCCTGCCCGTCAGATTACGCTGGTCAGCACGCACGGCGCGGGTGACTGCTTTATGGGCGTCTTGTGCAAGGCGCTTAATGATGGCCATGACCTTGCGCACGCGGTAGCAACCGCCAACGATGCTGCGGCAGAGCACGTCTCACGCCCGATCAGATAAAAAAAATGCAACGTCAGGGACGTTGCATTTTTACAGGATCGGCTGGTTTACGAGGCGACTTTAACCACGGTTTTTCCGAAGTTTTTGCCGTTCAGCATATCGATAAAGGCTTTGGGGGCCTGTTCAAGGCCCTCAATCACGTGTTCACGATACTGAATTTTTTTGCTCTCAACCAACGGCGTCATGGCTTTCAGGAATTCGGGATAGCGATGGCCGTAATCCTGGAAAATAATGAAACCCTGCATACGAATACGACGTTTCAGGATGCCCGCCATAATCAGCGAGGTTCTGTCCGGACCGGCAGGGAGTGCTTTCTGGCTGTAGGCGGAAACCAGACCGCAGACCGGCACGCGCGCGGCGGTGTTTAACAGCGGGAAGACGGCGTCGAACACTTTGCCACCGACGTTTTCGAAATAGATATCGATGCCGTCCGGACAGGCGTTTTTAAGCTGTTCTTCAAAGTCCGGGCTGTGGTGATTGATACAGGCATCGAACCCCAGGTTTTCTACAGCATGACGGCATTTTTCTTCGCCGCCTGCCACGCCCACCACGCGACAGCCTTTCATTTTACCTAACTGACCCACAGTGGCACCCACCGGACCGGTTGCGGCGGCGACCACGAGGGTTTCACCTTCTTTCGGCTGACCGATGTCCATTAATCCCATATAGGCGGTAAAACCGGGCATGCCCAGAATACCCAGCGCCCAGGAAGGATGGGGCAGATTGTTATCCAGACGGGCAACATCTTTGCCATCAGAAACCGCATATTCCTGCCAGCCACTTTGGCAAAGTACCCAGTCGCCCTCTTTAAACTCACTGTTTTTGGATGCAGCGACCTGACAGACCGTACCGCCGACCATCGGTTGATCCAGCTCAGCCGGTGGCGCGTACGATTTTCCCTCATCCATGCGTCCACGCATGTAAGGGTCCAGTGACAGATAAATCGTCCGCAGTAGGATCTCGCCGTCTTTGATCTCCGGCGTCGGCTGCGCAACATAACGGAAATTCTCTTCCGTTGGTTCACCCTGTGGGCGTGAAGCCAGAAGCCAGGCGTGATTTGTTGTCGATTGTTCAGTCATAGTGTCGTCCTTTGCATGGGCTAACCGCTAGGGGTTGCCGGGAATGAATGGCTAAAGTGTAGATGACTGAAAAAAGGATGCTTAACCCTGCTGGCGGTTAACGGGCAGGAGGGAAAGGGCAAGACCGGCGCGCGACGCAGCAGCGCGCGTTTCTGCTGGGGGGATTCGGATTGCTCTGAATCACCCGCGCGGCGTGACAGTGCTTTAACGCGCGAAGCGGGTTGGCGGTGGCGCTTTTCAGGACCGCCGTGACAGCCCTGGTGTGAGACACAGCCGCTAAAACTGCGGAAACCGAGGTTAGCAGACCTGATATTTGTCTCATTCTGCAGGCGAGTCAAAATCGAGCCTGCGCCAGTAACGACATGCACGGCAGTGACAGGCTTCAGGGCGTTCATCCAGCGCCATAACGGCCATCACCGCCATGACGCTGGAAAGGGCTTAGCTAAACCTTTCTGGCCGGAAAGTGGCGAGCATCGGATGTTGCACACCATTGAGTATTTCATCGGTGAGAAGCTCGCCCAAAATCAGTGCCAGCGTTGCGCCCGAATGGGTAAACGCAACAAAGCACCCCGGCACTTTTTTCAGCTCCCCGACAACCGGTTCCCCGTCACCCGGAACCGGCTTTAACCCGATTTTCCAGCTCTTTGCGTCCAGGGGTTTACCCTCACCAATCAGTTTACCGGCTTCCGCCATTAACTGGTTGATGACCGCCTGATCAATGCTGTACTGCCCATCGGCATGCGCAACGATATCCTCTTCGTACCAGTCATGGTCCACCGCCAGCGTGTTGCCCGGATTGGGGCGTACCGCCGCGCGCGGCGTGTTCATGACAACCTGCAAACCCTGATTTTGTACAGTGCTGGTGACCAGCATGGCGACAGGCGACGCGTTTGCAATGTGCACACCAAGCGGCGCAACCACCTCGGGTGTCCAGGGGCCACAGGCGACGAGCACACAATCTGCGCTAAACTCACCGCGCTTTTCGCTACGAATGCCTGTCGCATGCCCCGCAGTGGTGATCACGCTTGCTTTTCCCGCATGCTCAACGACTTCGCCGCCTGAGGCTTTGAACTCATGAATCAGATGTTCCATAAGATGGGGCAGGCTGACCCAGCCTTCACCCGGATTGGCAATCGCGACACGGGTAAGGGCGGTTCTGTTCACCTGAGGGTCAACACGATTTACTGTGGTGTGATCGACAAGGAGAGATTCGTAGCCATGCGCTTTTTCGTAATCATGGCGCGCCAGGGTTCCCGCATCATCGTCCTCCTCCCAGAACAGCGCGCCATCAAAACGCAGCCAGTCGAGATCGGGATGGCGTGCAAACAGGGTATGGTAACGCGCAATTCCTGCCATTCTTAGCGCATGATAAGGTTGTGACCGTTCGCCCGACGAGTTGAGCCAGGAAAGTGAACGTCCTGAGGCCCCGGAGCAGAGTTCCGCTTCGGTTACCAGCGTCACTCTGGCACCGGCTTTGGCCAGTTGCCAGGCGGTCGATACGCCCAGCACGCCACCGCCCAGTACAACAACGGTTTTGACTACAGCTTGTTCAGTCATGATTGATTCCTTTGTTAAAAAGTTACGCCGTTCAGACAGTACGCACGCGGTTTTGCTGATGAAGCTGATCGATAAGCTTCAGTACCGCAAGCGCCTCATCTGTCTCGACAGGCGGTGGGCCGCCATGCAAAAGCGCACTGGCAAGCAATTGATAAAATGCGGGATAGTTGCCGCGCTGCAGGATAACGACATCGCTTTCCTCCGCGGTCCCCATCCGGGGATAACCTTCGGGCGGCGTAACGCCGTACTGGCTGTCCGTGGGCGACATGCCTGCAGCCAGCTGTGGCTCCTGGTTATCCAGTCCCCAATGGGTAAAGCCGCGCTTGCTGCCCAGCAGATGGAAGCGCGGGGCGTTCAGGGCAGCCTGACCATTCATCCACAGCCGCGAACGCACGCCGTTTTTATGCAGCAAGGAGACAAAACAATCCTCGTCGGTGTCCGACTGTTGGCCCGAATAGCGGGCTAACTCGGCGCTGGCTTCCTCTATCGGACCGAATAGCTGTATGGCCTGATCAATCAGATGACTGCCGAGATCCAGCAGCAGGCCGCCGCCTTGCGCAAGGGACACCGTGTCACGCCAGTTGCCAAACCCCTCAGGTCGCCACCACTCAAAGCGGGATTCAAAACTTCTTACTGTGCCAAACGCCTCTTCCTGCACCAGGCGCTTAAGCGTCAGAAAATCCCCATCCCAACGGCGATTGTGAAAGACCGTCAGCAAGGTATTGGCTTGACGGGCAGCGCTAATCATCGCTTCTGCCGCCTCGACGTCAGGGGCGAAGGGTTTGTCCACCACCAGATGAATGCCGCGCATACTGGCCTGCAAAGCCTGTTCACGATGTTGTGCAGGTGGTGTGGCCAGCACGATGAGATCCAGGGCGATTTCACCGCTGTCGATAAGCTGCATCAGCGAAGGCCAGTCCGGCACAATCCGTGCCTGCGGGTAACCTTGCTGGGCGGATGCCACGCGCTGTTCATCGCGACTGACAATCACCTCAAGCCGGTAATCGGCATTGTGCGCTAGCAGCGGAGCATGAAAGACGTTTCCGGCAATACCAAAACCCACCAGCGCCGTGCGGACAGGACCTGAAACGGTAGAATGTGACATCAGAGCACCTCCGATAAAAATCGCTGTAAACGGGCAGACTGGGGACGTTCAAACAGTTGCTCGGGCGTGCCGGCTTCGACGATCTCGCCTTCGTCCATAAATACCACCTGGTCGGCAACGCGTCGGGCGAATCCCATCTCATGTGTCACCACCACCATTGTCATGCCACGCTGGCACAGCTCGGCCATCAGCGTCAGCACGCCTTTCACCAGTTCGGGGTCGAGTGCGGAGGTGGCTTCGTCAAACAGCATCACTTCCGGTTCCATCGCCAGCGCCCTGGCGATGGCCACGCGTTGTTGCTGCCCCCCGGAAAGATCGCGCGGTCGATGATCGGTGCGTTGTGCTAATCCCACTTCGGCCAGACGTTGCCTGGCAATGCTCAGCGCCTTCGCTTTCGGCTGGCCTTTGACTTTCCACGGTGCCAGCGCCACGTTTTCCAGCGCGCTGTGGTCGGGGAACAAATTGAAGTGTTGAAACACCATGCCGATGCGCAGTCGCAGCGCATCGGGTTTGTCTTTTAATACCGAGCGGCCGGCGAGTAAAACATCGCCGCTTTTGGGTTCATGCAGGCGGTTGATGCCCCGCAGTAACGTCGATTTTCCCGACCCTGAAGGGCCGATAATGCAGGTTGTGGTGCCGGGGGCGATGGCTAACGACACATTGCGCAGCACTTCAATCGGGCCGTATGCCAGGGTCAGATTGCGCAGCTCAAGGCTTGCGCCATGAAAGGCAGAAGAGGTTGCCATGTTAATGTCCTTGTCCGCTGGTCAGAGAGGCAGTGGGCGCGACCGCCCGTTTTACCTCCACTTCATCGATTTCTTTTAAACCGCTCTGAGGGGCCGCAGCACGACGGCGTCCGGTGCGGTAACGGACATCGATGTGGTTCACGGCGTGCGTGAGTGGCACGGTAATCACCAGATAAAACAGGCCGGCCAGCATCAGGGGAGACAGGTTGCCGCTCAGTACCGCAGCATCCTGGCCTACCCGGAACAGCTCGCGCTGATAAGTCATCAGCCCCAGCAGATACACCAGTGAAGAGTCTTTGATGATGGCGATAAACTGGTTCACGATGGCGGGTAATACACGCCGGATGCCCTGTGGAATGATCACCAGCCGCATGGCCCGGCTATAACTCATGCCCAGCGCCCGACAGGCTTCCATCTGCCCCTGTTCGATGCTCTGAATACCCGCACGAAAGATTTCACCCATATAGGCACTTGCAATCAGGCTTAGGGCAAAGATGCCGAGGGGATAAGGCGTGGGGCCAAATAACTGGTAACTGAAACGCGCCAGCCCCTGACCAATAAGCAAAATGGTGAGGATGGAAGGCAGGCCGCGAAACAAGTCGGTATACAGCCGGGCAGGCAGGCGCAGCCAGCGCGAAGGTGAGATCCCCATCAGCGCCAGGATCAGGCCGAAAAAGGTGCCAAGTAGCGTGGCCGACACCGAGATAATCATGGTGTTAACCAGCCCCGTTGCCAGCAACTGGGGCAGGACGTCCATCATCGCAGGGATATCGAAGAAGGTACGCGAAAGAATAGTAATGAGATCCATAGCCGATTCTCTTTTGCGGGTGACAGACAGGGTCCATCACCAGGTACATTCACATGCACAACGTGCGCGGCGATTAAGGGTGCTGGGGCAGGTACTGTGCAGGCATCGGCGAGCCTGGGAACCACTTCTCATAGAGCTTTTCCCAGGTGCCATCCTGCATCGCATCTTTAATGGCTTTATCCAGCGCCGCTTTGAACGCTGGCTTGTTTTTGGCTATCGCCACCCCGGCAGGCGCATCAAAAGAAGGGATATTCGCGGCCATGACCAGATTGAAGCGGGCGGCATAATCTTTGGCGGCTTCATAATCAAGGAAGGTGGCATCAAGCGTGCCGTTATTCAGCGCGGAAACCGCCGCGTTGTTGTCAGGAAACCGAACCAGGTCGGTCTGTTTAAAGTGCTGCAACGCATAGGTTTCCTGCAGCGTTCCCTGAATCACGCCTAGTCGCTTATGGGCCAGCGTCTCGACATTTTTCACGCCAGAATCACTGCGCGTTAACACCGTCAAATAACCCGCCAGATAACCTGTCGAGAAATCCACGGTTTTTTCACGGGCGGGGGTAATGCCGATTGCGGCTACGCCCGCGTCATATTGCCCGTTGGCGACGGCGGGCAGGATGGCAGAGAAATCTTGCCCAACGAAATCCACCTTATCGATCCCGATGCGATGGGCTACATTTCTGAAAAATTCGACGTCAAAACCGGTGAAATTGCCGTTTTTGTCTGTAAAGGTATAAGGCTTTGAATCACCCAGACTGGCGACACGCAGGTGCCCCGGTTCGATTAAGCCATACGGATTGTTATCACTTGCCGCGTGGGCACTGAAGCTGGCTGAGAGCATTACAGCAATGCCAAACAGGGCTGCGGATAAAGAGGGTAAACGTTTATGCGATGTCATAAAGCTCTTCCGATTTTGCAGGTGAAACGTCAGAGTCCACTTAGCCGGCGATATTATATTGAGACCGGTCTCAGTGAGGCGTAAAATGAAACCGGTGCTTGTTGTGAGACCGGTCTCAATTGGATATAATGATATTAAGCACACGCTTTAAGCAGCGTCAATCCAGATGTTATCAACTTGTGATTCGAAATAATTATGACAACAAAAAAACCTCAATTACGGGGGCCGACGGTCGCGGATGTTGCACGCCAGGCAGGCGTTTCCAAAGCGCAGGCAGCAAGAGCGTTAGGCGGATATGGATCGGTCAGTGAAGATGTACAAACCCGTGTGGCTCAGGCGGCGGAAACGCTGGGCTATCGGCCCAATGAGCTGGCGCGCAGCATGAACACCGGGCGTTCAAATACCCTTGGCGTCATCGTGGGCGATATCGAAAACCCCCATTTTGGGCTGGCATTACGCGGCATGGCCGATGTTGCCCGCCAGGCGGGTTTTCATTTGCTCCTGAGTAACAGTGATGAAACCGTGGAAGAGGAGCGGGAAGCCGTACGTGTGATGCTGGATAAACGCGTCGATGGCATCATCGTGGCGCCCTGTAGCTCCCTGGCACGGGATAATGAACATCTGAAACAGGTGCTGGTGGAAGGGCGGGCACTGATGACCTTTGACCGCTCTGTCGAAGGGCTGGAGGTGGAAACGATTCAGGCAAACTTTCTGAACGTGGCAAAGCATGCCACGGAATTATTACTGAACGCCGGCCACCAACGTATCGCTTATCTTTCCAGTATGCGCATCGCCACACCTTATTCCCACTCTGTGGCGCTGGGGCCCACGCCTGTCGCGCAACGTGTTAAAGGCATGATTGATGCGCACCATGAAGCGGGAAAGGTTCTCGATCCGGCCCTGGTCCGTCTGAATGCTATTAATAATGACTGCATTGAGCAGATATTAACTGAACTGCTCGCACTCTCCGATCCGCCCAGCGCACTGATCGCCTCGGATAATCTCATTGCCATGGGGATACTGCGCGGACTGGCAAAACGCGGGCTACGCGTCCCCGAGGATATCTCGTTCGTGATGTATGATGATTTTCCCTGGACCGAACTGATGACGCCGGCGATTACCGTCGTGGCGCAGCCAGTGTATGAGATGGGCAGAGAGGCTGCGCGCAGGCTGATCTGCCATATCCGACAGCAACCGGCCGGCGCGTTACCTGAGTTTGAAAGCTGGATGGTGGTGCGGGGATCGATTGGCGAAAAGCGGCCAAAAGCGTGCAGAGAATCTGGCGGCTAGCTTGCGTTGTTGGCAGCAACCACGGCAACCGCATTGATCCCCAGAGACCGCTGTTCGGGTTGTTATCAACCTGCTTATCAGCCGTCGTGATGTCGGCGCCTTCACTGCGCGAGCCTTAAGAATCTGAGTTTCAGCAGCTGAACAACTGCTATTACTCTCTGGCGCTGGGGGGGTTACCCGCCGCCCTCAGTGCTTGCCACGCTTTGTGATTAATCGAATAAAACAGGCTGGGCGGTGCACTGTCGACATCATAGATCTCGTCAATAAACCGCAAACCGGTTTTTTCCAGCACGCGTATTGAGGCCTGATGAGGGCGTCTTACCGAGGCTGAAATCGTCTCCAGCCCCAGTTCGCCAAAACCATAGTCAACGGCGAAGCGTGACAACTCGGTAGCGAACCCTTTGCCCCAGGCGTGGGTGGCGAAGCGGTAGCCAAGGTTGTTGACGGTCCTTTCGCCATAGGTGCGCACGCTTAATCCACCAAAGCCGATGATGATCTCTGGCGCTTCCTGGGTCGCTATCGCCCAGCTGTCATAGCCGTAACGCTGAAACGACGCCAGTCTGTCGGCCAGCACCTTTTGCGCGTGGGCCAGGTCTGGATAAGGGCCTGCGGGGTTAAACGTATTGGTCGCGGGGTCGCCGTAAATGCTGAACAGATCCTTGTCATCGGAAGGGCGCATAGCTCTGAGCAACAAACGCGCGGTCTGAAGATGCACTATAAACCTCACTGTAAAGCTATCTGAATGACGTATTAATAGCCTGTTTACTCAACAAGGAGAAGTGATGAATATTCAGCAAATGCGTATTGCGCGGCCCGTGAGCGATGTAGCCGCAAGCAGCAGCCTGTATTGTGCCGGTCTGGGACTCACGCGCATGGGAGAATTCACGGATCATGAGGGTTTTAGCGGGGTGATGTTGGGCGATAAAACCCTGTCCTGGCATCTGGAATTTACCCAATGTCATCACCATCCGGTACAACCGGCTTCGACAGCCGAGGATCTTCTGGTGCTTTATCTGCCGGATGAAACCCACTGGCAACAGCGCTGCTCAGACCTGACGCGCGCAGGCTTTGTGAGAGTCACCGCGTTTAATCCTTATTGGGAGAAAAACGGCGCAACCTTTCAGGACAACGATGGTTATCGGATCGTGCTTCAGCTCGGCGCGTGGCAACCTTAACGCCTGCCTTTTCAGTTTCGCGTGTTACAGGCGCGTTGTTTCAGTTAATGCGAAGCAAAGCGCAACCCACTATCGTCGCCAGACGTTAATTTTATGGCAATCGATTAAACGTTAATGCATGGCATATTTTCATTTACGTTGTCGATAGAGCGAATTCTTGCCTGTAACCAACAGGGTTTTACGACTGACATCGGCTTTTTTTAAAACTCAGCGCATCGGCTAAGCCACGGAATTTTTCACAGGCACTACAGCAACTGCCATTCTGATGCCCGATCTTGTTAACGCAATTTCCCCGCTATTCTTTTGCTTTTACCTCTACCGTACGCATCTTTTTCATGGTGGCTGAGGTCAGCGTGATTCGTCGTTAAACGCCGTACTGCGCCGCACACTTTCCGCATGAGCGACTAAACAGCGATAGCGGACGTGATGGTTAGCGGATTCGTCAGGCAATGCCCACGTCTGTCAAAGTGGATATCCCTGCGTGCGAAAGCCTGGTATTGGTGCCCGGATAAACGCATGGCATGATAGGGAACGTTTTCTAGCCAAAGAGCCAACACGTGATCAATATTGCCTGCTTACATACCGCCGCCAGCAATATCGCCATCTTTGACGATGCTGCCCGGCAGCTTAATCTGACGCATCTGCAGCTCAGCCATCTGGTCATGCCGCACCTGCTGGCGGAAGCCGAAGCCAGCGGTGGCCTGACGGCAGGGCTTTACGATCGGCTGGTGATGCTGCTACAGGATCTGCAACCGCATTTTGATGTCATTCTGATCACCTGTTCAACGCTTGGGCCGGTTTCTGCCGCGTTTTTTCCGCTCAAAAAACCCTGCGCTGTCTGGCGTACCGACGGCATGTTGGCAAAAGCTGTGCACAGCAATGAGAAAAAAACGGTGGTGCTTTGTGCCGCTGAATCCACGCTCGGCGCAACACGGGCACTGTTCTGCACTAACGGACGGACGCCTGAAGTACGGCTTATCCCGGATGCGTGGCAGCGATTTAAAGCGGGTGATGAGGCGGGATATCTTCACTGTGTGCGTACGGCGGTAGAAGATGCCTGGCTGCAGGGCGCAGAGCAGGTGGTGCTGGCTCAAAGTTCGATGGCACCGGTTGCGCAGTTTTTTACACCGCAACGTCAGCCGCTGTCAGGGCCTCATCTGGCGCTGCTGCAGTGTCATCATCAACTCAACCGTTGAGGCCGCAACCAGGTTGCGGCCCGTACAGGTTATTCGTCTGGCTTCAGCGTGCCTTTTGCCCCGTGGGGTTCTGAGCGAAGATACTGTGGTGGCGCTTTGACGTTGGCGCTAAATTCAGCCGCGGCGTGCCATGGCCAGCGCGGGTTATAAAGCATTCCACGGGCCAGTGCGACCAGGTCGGCTTCGTCCTGTTGTAAAATCGCCTCGGCCTGCTGCGGCTCGGTAATCAATCCCACCGCAATCACAGGAATACCAATTTGCTGGCGGATATCGCGCGCAAAGGGAACCTGATAGTTTGGTCCGACCTTGATCTGCTGCTGTTCAGACAGCCCACCGCTGGACACGTGAATATAGGCGCAGTTCAGGGATTCAAGCTGCTTTGAGAAGGCGATGGACTGGCTGACATCCCATCCACCCTCTACCCAGTCGCTGGCTGAAATCCGCACGCCAACCGGAATCTCTGCCGGAACGGCTTCGCGCACCGCGTTAAACACCTCTAAAGGAAAACGCATCCGGTTTTCCAGCGAGCCGCCGTATTCATCGCTCCGCACGTTGGATAACGGGGAAAGGAACTGATGCAGCAGATAGCCATGGGCGGCGTGAACTTCAATTAATTCAATCCCCAGACGAACGGCGCGTTTTGCCGTCGCGACAAAGGCATTTTTAACGCGCTCAAGTTCGCTGACCTGCATTTCCAGCGGAAGATGCTCGCCATCACTGAACGACAGGGCAGAGGGGGCAAGGGTTTGCCAGCCGCCATCCTGAGGCGCAATCTGCTTGCCACCTTCCCAGGGAACGGTACAGGAGGCTTTACGCCCGGCATGGCCTAACTGAATCCCGATGGGCATGTCGGAATAGTGGCGAATATCGTGCAGGACGTCAGCCAGTGCGGTTTCGGTTTCATCGTTCCACAAGCCTAAGTCGCCGTAAGTGATTCGGCCAATATCTTCAACGGCGGTGGCTTCAATAATCAACAAGCCTGCGCCCGAAAGGGCAAGATGGCCAAGGTGGATACGATGCCAGGCGGTCGCACGACCTTCCTCGGCCGAATACTGACACATGGGCGCAATAACGATCCTGTTATCCAGGGTTAACTCACCCAGAGAGAAGGGGGAAAAGAGTTTGCTCATAAAAACCTCATTGTCTGCGCTCGGTTAACAGTCTGGTGAAAACTATAGTGGCTGATTGGCAAACGCGTGCGTAAAGCAGCGTAACAATTTATTGGTGATGACGGTTACCGCCTTTAGTTACAGCATACATATAAAGTGAAACTAACAGGTGCAATATGAAGATAAGTCATGGGCTGTAAATAATGGAATCTATGAGCGTGAGTAGAAAAAAAGGCGTGAACCCTGCTGTTAATGCCGATGATAACAGCAGGGTTCAGGGCATAGAATAACGCGTTGCGAAGATTGATCGGTCACAATCAGGCTCTCTGCAATGCCTTCTCATCAAGCGAATACAGGGTAGCGGTCGCTTCCAGAATATGCTGCTGGTCATTACCGGGCTTATGGGAATCGACGTGGGTAATGTGATAGCCGACCGCACCGGCCTCAGTCGCTTTGCGCAGCAGTGCATCCGTGATTTCTTCCATCGAGGTTGCCCAGGTCACGGTCGTCACGCCCATCGGCTTGATGGCATTTTTTTCTTCCTGGGATAAGCCAGTACGGATAAAAACAGGGCTTACTGTCTGAGGAGAAAAGATAGACAAAATATCCTGAACAAGTGCTTTCATTTTCGTGCTCCTGAGTATCTGAATTTACAGCATCACGCGCCTGTTAAGCGCCATCGATTTATTAATTCGCCATGGGTTCGATTAACGCATGCATGTTAAGGACTGTCGGCAAAAGTTATAAAATACCTTTTCGAGTTAACGAATTTGGCTTTTCTTGCTAATCAGATGCTTATGAAAGCTTCAGCCACACTTGAGCTGAAATATGGCAGGTTTTTCGTGTCTGCTTACAGGTTGTGAAATCCAGATACAAAATATCAACATAAAACTAACAATTGAGCGTGGAGCGCATTAATGCGCGCCGCAAAAGGCGGATTGCAGCAGGCTTACAGAGCTTTACATTGCCAGGAAAATCGCAAAATAGCCGGTTTATGGCTGTAATTGATTGATAAATAAAAGATGTGAAAAATACGAAATTTGGCTTAAGGAACCAATCCGTTCATCAACCGAAGGTTTTCATAAAACTGTCATACCGTGCCGCAATACTGCGCAGCCACGAAGTCACAAAAAGACATTTTTTGAAATTATTTGAAACCTGTTTTGCGTTCAGGCGGTTGCTGCAATCATAAGGAGAGTTTTATGTCACGCCAACCTCGTCAATACAATGCCTCTGCAACATTTTCACGACGTCAATTAAGCCTGTGCCTGCTGGTGCTGGGCAGTATGACAGCCAGTGCAGCCGCACCTGCCGTCGAGATGAAAGCGAAAAACGTGATTGTCATGATTAACGACGGTGCAGGGTGGGGAACATGGGATGCAACAGCATACTGGCAATATGGCGGGCGCGACAAAACGCCTTATGCCGGATTTCCGGCAAAATATGCCATGACAACCTATCCGCTTAATGCGTCGAAAAAGGCGACACACAGCGATGAATCCCTGGTTAATTACGATGCGCAGAAAGCCTGGGATACCACGAAAACAGATAACAGGGATCTGCCCTTTAAAGGCTATGAATATCTGGCCATTAACCCTACCGACAGCGCTGCTGCAGGCACCGCGCTGGCATCGGGGATAAAAACCTTTAACAACGCCATTAACGTCGACAATAACGGCAAGCCGGTCGACTTTGTCACCCTCACCGCCAAAGCGCAGGGGAAAGCCACGGGCGTAGTCACCAGCGTGCCGTTCTCGCACGCTACGCCAGCCGCCTTTGGGGCGCAAAACGCGTCACGTAATGACTACCACGCGATCGCCAGACAAATGCTCACCGCCGGTCAGCTCGATCTCATCATGGGAACCGGGCTACCCGGTTTTAATGTGAACGGAACGGATTGCCAGCATCTGGCACACAACGAATCCAGGACAGGCTGTGGCGCTGATGCGAACCGCTATCTGGCGAACGCCGAGTGGGATCAGCTGCGTGCCGGTAAGCTGGCACCGGCAGGCGGTCAGCCGTGGAAAATTGTGCGCAGTACAGAAGCGTTCACCCAACTGGCTAATGGCTCTCTGAACTATGACGGCCCGCTGCTGGGATCGCCGAATGTGGCACCCAACGGTACACTGCAGCAGGGACGTCAGGCTGAGTTTGTCGGTAAAGATGCCGCTAACCCGTCCGGCGATGCATTTATTACCACCGTGCCAACGTTGAATATGATGACCCGAGGCGCGATGCAGCACCTGAGTAAAAATCCGGCTGGCTTCTTCATGATGGTAGAAGGTGGGGCGACCGACTGGTCTGCGCATACCAGCAACGCCTGTAGCGGCAAAGGCGACTGGGGCAATACGTATAACCCCAATTGTGTGGGCGTTGAATACGGTCGTCTGATTGAAGAAAGCGCCGATTTTAATAACGCCGTTGCCTCCGTCATTGAATGGGTCGAGAAAAACAGCAACTGGAATGAGACCTTGCTGATCGTGACAACGGACCACGATAACGGTATGCCGATGGGGCCCGATGCGCAGACTACAGCGTTCCAGCCTGTCATCAATAAAGGTAAAGGCGCGATGCCCGGTATTTCTTTCCGTCCGACCGGTAATCACTCTAACGCACTGGTTCCGCTGTGGGCGAAAGGTGTGGGGGCTGAAGCCTTTGCCCAACGTGTACGTGGAAACGATGCGGGCTATGCCAGACATGTCGGTTTGAATGATGGCAATTACATCGATAACACCGATGTTTTTACCGTCGTGAAGGCCGTGCTGGAAGGAAAGGCGGTTGAAAAAATCACGCCCGGACAGGCCAGTAAATCCTGATGTGACAACGTCATATAAAACAGGGCGTTTTACGCTTTTCAGATCCACGCCTTTCCCCCGGTGCCGGTGGCGATAGCTGACCGGCACCGTTGTTTTTTAACATCGTGATGAACTCAACCATCCCGTTTCTGCCGCTTTTTTTACAACGTCAGCAATATTATGCCGCCTCATTCGTCTACCTCATCACACAGGATTGTTAATTACCGATGAGGTCACCCTGATATGAGAGATATTGATAACCATCCGTTCCGTCATGCCCGTGGTATGGGCAGAAACCGACTGGCGAAGCCATTGATCGTCGGTGTCGTTTTAATTGTCGCGCTGTGTCTGCTGGTCATGTCACTATGGAACGCCTTACTGCCCGCCATTATTGGGGTCAAAACGATCGGTTTCTGGCAGGCTGCGGGACTGTTGTTACTGTGCCGGATTCTGTTTGGCGGATTGGGGATCAGGCCGGGGATGTTTGGCCATGCCCGACGCCGTATGCATGAGCGCTGGATGCAGATGACACCAGAACAACGAGACGCATTTATGAAGCAACGTCGTGACGGTTTTGGTCATCGGGGACACCATTGCCGGGATAAAGCCCGGAACGAACAGCCGCCGTCTCCCAATGACAGCCATGATGCCCGGACTGAGTAGACGATGAAGGCCAGCGCATCGCAAACCTCATCATGGATAAAAGCGCTTACGCTCTGCAGAACAAAACTCCACTCTTTTATTCGCGCCCGTACCTCAGCACGCGATGAGGCTGAGGATATTTTGCAGGAAATTACCTGTCAGCTGATGGGTGTGGAACAGCCGGTTGAGAATATCTCCGCCTGGCTGTTTCGGGCGGCGCGTAATGAAATGACGGACCGGGCGCGTAAGAAGCGGGAACTACCGCTTTCCGTCTTCAGGGAAAACGACGAGGAGGAGGCGGTAGAAAACGAACTGGCTGAAACCCTGTTTGGCCTTCCGCAAACGCCAGAAGATGATTACCTCAGAGCACTGCTCTGGGACGCGCTGGAAGAGGCATTATCCGAACTTCCGCCCGCTCAGTTTGAGGTGTTTGACCAGACGGAGCTACAGGGGATCAGCTATAAAGCGCTGTCACAATCAACCGGGATCAGTGTTCAGACCTTGCTGTCGCGCAAGCATAAAGCGGTGCTGTATCTGCGTATGCGCTTGCGTGCGGTCTACGACGATCTGGTAAATAACGACTAAAAAAGGCGGCCACTGGCCGCCAGAGTGCGCCTTATCATCTGGTCGTTACAAGAATGACAAGATCAGCCTTTCACGCCACCGGCGGTCAGGCCGTTCACCAACCAGCGTTGCGCCAGCAGGAACACCAGGGTAATAGGAATCGCAGAGAGAACGGCGGCGGCGGCAAAATCGCCCCACAGATAGTTTTGCGGGTTAAGGTATTGCTGCATTCCCACCGCCAGCGTGTAGCTGTTGACATCGCGCAGCAGTAGCGAGGCCACTGGCACTTCAGTGACCGCAGCGATAAACGCCAGAATAAACACTACCGCTAAAATGGGCACCGACAGGGGCAGCAGCACCAGTCGAAACGCCTGCCACGGCGTCGCACCATCCAGCGCAGCCGCTTCCTCCAGCGAACTGTCGATGGTTTCAAAATAGCCCTTTATCGTCCAGACATGCAGCGCGATGCCGCCAAGATAGGCAAAGATCACGCCGCCATGCGTATTCAGCCCAATAAAAGGCAGGTATTGTCCCAGACGATCAAACAGGGCATAGAGCGCAACCAGAGAGAGCACCGCCGGGAACATCTGAAAAATCAGCATGCCTTTTAGCAGGCTTTCGCGACCTTTGAAGCGCATGCGGGCAAACGCATAGGCGCAGGTCGTGGACAGCGCCACAATGCCCATCGCGCTGATGGCTGCAATCTTTACCGAGTTCCACAGCCACAGCAAAACAGGAAAGGGCGGCGGCGTCACCGAGCCGTCGGCATGCTGAACGCTGAAACCCAGCGCCAGCCGCCAGTGTTCCCAGGATATATGTTCAGGAATGATACTGCCGGTGGCGAAATTGCCTGCGCGCAGTGAAATTGCCACCACCATCAGTAACGGAAACAGTATTGCCGCGATAAAGGCCAGCAGCAGCAGATGCGTCATCAACAGACGTAACTTTTGCGATTTGGGTTGCACCATCGCCATAACGACTCCTTAATCAAATTTCATCCGCACGGCTTTCAGATTGATCACCGCCAGTGCGCCAACCAGCAGGAAGATCAGCGTGGCGATAGCCGCCGCCAGACCAAAGTCCTGACCGCCACCGCCTTCAAAGGCAATACGCCACGTGTAGTTCACCAGCAGGTCGGTATAACCCGCAGGCGTGGTGGTACCGAGTCTGTCGGGTGCGCCATTTGTCAGTAACTGCACCAGCACAAAGTTATTAAAGTTAAAGGCAAAACTGGCAATCATCAGCGGCGTCAGCGGCTTTAACAGTAGCGGCACCGTAATCAGAAAGAAGTTTTGTAGCGGCCCGGCGCCGTCCATCGCAGAGGCTTCATACAAATCCTCCGGAATCGCCTTAAGCAGCCCCATGCACAGAATCATCATGTAGGGATAGCCCAGCCAGGTGTTCACGATGATCAACATGGCGCGCGCCAGCGTGGGATCGCTGAACCACGCGGGTTTGATACCAAACAGGGCGTTGAGCATCACGTTGATCTCACCAAAGCTCTGATTGAATAATCCCTTGAAGATCAAAATAGAGATAAAGGCGGGCACCGCATAAGGCAGGATCAGCATTACGCGATAAACCGCTTTGCCTTTTAACGCCTCCCACTGCACCAGACAGGCCATAATCATGCCTACCGCCACCGTCAGCACCACGGTCAGCAAAGAGAAAATCATCGTCCAGCCAAAGATCGCCAGGAAGGGTTTTTGAATCCCCTCATCGGTAAACACCCGAATAAAGTTCTTCCAGCCCGCGCCGACGGTAAAGCCGGGACTCAGGCGTTCTTCCCCCCAATGGCCATTTGGCTCCACCGCCTGATAAAAACCGGTATCCAGATTTGCGCGATAGGTCACGCCGCTTTGCTGGTTTTTTAGCGTTTGACTCTCCGATATCACATACAGCGGGCGCGTCCCGGAAAACTGGCGTAGAGAACTCATGACCAGCTCTCGACCGTCAGGTAATTCAGCACGAATCTTCGCCAGTGCCTGACGATGTGTCGTGATCACCCGTAAATTTGCCCGTTCGCCCGCAGGCGCAGGGGCGCTGACCATCTTGAGGTGCGCTACGCGAGCAATGTCAAACGCCGGTGATACCCAGGTTCGGTTATCCGTGCTGTCGGTAAGAACCAACTGCCAGCGGTCGCCTGCCGAAATCAAATTGAAATTCAGGCCCGCGCCGTCCTGATATTGCCTGCTGAGCAGGACCTGCTGCGCACGTTCCTGGGTCAGTTGGTTAGTGCTGCTGTAGTTGGTAAAGGCAATGCCCACCGTGCAGGCCAGGGGAAACAATACAAACAGCATCATTCCGGCGATGCCGGGATAAACGTAACGCCAGGCGTAGGCCCGACGATTGGCATAAATCCAGATGCCCAGTCCGCTCATGACCAACGTCAGCAGGGCAAACAGATATTCCCGCTGCGCGTACATCAGCACCAGCAGGTAACCGACCAGCAGACAGCAAATGCCCACCAGTGCGCCTTTCAACAGAGAACGATGCCGTCCCGCTTGCGGTTTTTCTGACATAACCCGATTTCCTTAACGGCAGGTTGCAGGCCAGCAAAACGGGCCTGCGTTAGACGATTTACTTGTTAAGACGTGACTGCGCATCCTTGAGCGCAGCATCAACCGCCTGACGACCGCTCAGGGCGTTCAGCGTGGCGGTGCGCATGGCGTACCAGAACGCGGACATTTGCGGGATATTGGGCATGATATCGCCGTTGCGGGCGTTGTTCATGGTGGCGGCAATACGCGAATCTTTCTCCAGCACTTGTTGATAGGACTTCAGCGCGACCGCGCCCAGCGGCTTGTCTTTATTCACCGCCTCAAGACCTGAATCGGTTAACAGATAGTTTTCCAGAAACTCTTTTGCCAGCTCTTTATTCGGACTGGCCGCATTGATGCCAGCACTCAGCACGCCAACAAAAGGCTTCGTGGGCTTACCCTTTAACGTCGGCAGCGGCGCAACGCCGTAGTTGATCCCGCTTTTATCGATATTGCTCCAGGCCCAGGGGCCGTTTATGGTCATCGCCGTCTGGCCTTTATTGAAGGCGGCTTCTGCGATGGAATAATCCGTATCGGCGTTCAGCACCCTGGCTTTAACCTGATCCACCAGGAACTGCATACCCGCTTTTGCCCCTGCATTGTCGACGCCGGTGTTTTTCAGGTCATAGCGTCCGTCGGTCAATTGATAGGCATAAGCGCCCCCTGCGGCCAGCAGCGGCCAGGTAAAGTAGGGCTCCTGCAGATTAAACATGATGGCGCTTTTGCCTTTTGCGCGCAGGGTCTTATCCAGTGCGGCCATCTCTTCCCACGTTTTCGGCGGAGCAGGTAACAGGTCCTTGTTATAAATCAGCGACAGCGACTCAACCGACACCGGGTAGCCGATCAGCTTGCCATTGAAGCGCACCGCGTCCCAGGTAAAGGGGAAGATCTTTTGCTGGAAATTGCTGTCTGGCGAGACTTCCGCTAACAGGCCAGATTGCGCGTAACCGCCAAAGCGATCGTGTGCCCAGAAGATAATATCGGGGCCGTCACCGGTTGCGGCTACCTGCGGGTATTTTTCTTCCATCTTATCCGGGTGCTCCACCGTGACGTGAATACCGGTTTCCTGTTCAAACTTTTTTCCAACCTCGGCCAGGCCGTTATAGCCTTTATCGCCGTTGATCCAGATGACCAGTTTACCTTCTTCAATCTTCGCCACTGCGGAGGCCGAGAACAGCACTGCCGAGAGGGCTGACAGCGCCAAAATTTTAGTGCCGGTTTTCATCTTTAACACTCCATCCTGTTAGCGGAAACGAACATGTTGCTTGCAGCTCATTCTGCGTGTTCTGACCGGCTTCTCATCCTCCTGACGTCTACGCCTGCCCGTGCTGAGTTGTGATCGCTGTTGCAAAGTGACCGGGTTATCACGGTATGGCTCACAGAAAAGTGGGGGCCAGACTGCGTTGCCGATCACAAAAAACAGTGCGGCACAGGGCGGCTCGCGCGCGCTGGGGCGTTCTCCTCCTCCCGTCTCCTCCCCCAGCTAAAGCACGCCGGTGGAGGATGTGGCGGCTAAGCGCGCGACGCATAGTGGGCACCAGAATCTGTCCGCTGCCGTGCAGGCTGCATTAGCGAGTAAAGAGGAAAGCACTATGGCGAGCGTCGTGTTACGCAATGTCACCAAAGCCTGGGGCGACACGGTCGTGTCGAATAACATCAGCCTGGAAATTGGCGAAGGGGAGTTTGTGGTGTTTGTCGGGCCGTCGGGATGCGGCAAATCCACGCTGTTGCGCATGATCGCCGGTCTGGAAACCATCACCCGTGGTGATCTGTTCATCGGCGATAAACGGATGAATGAGGTGCCGCCTGCGGAACGGGGCATTGGTATGGTGTTTCAGTCTTACGCCCTTTATCCCCATCTTACCGTGGCAGAAAACATGTCGTTTGGCCTGAAGCTGGCGGGGGTCAAAAAAGCCGAGCGAGCGCAACGCGTGACGCAGGTCGCTGAGGTGCTGCAACTGGCACACCTGCTTGACCGCCGTCCAAAGGCGCTCTCTGGCGGGCAGCGTCAGCGCGTTGCCATAGGCCGCACGTTGGTTGCAGAACCGCGCGTGTTTTTGCTGGACGAACCGCTTTCTAATCTGGATGCCGCGTTGCGGGTACAGATGCGCATTGAGATCTCCCGTCTGCATAAGCGCCTCAAGCGCACGATGATTTATGTCACCCATGACCAGATCGAAGCGATGACGCTGGCCGATAAAATCGTCGTACTGGACGCCGGTCACGTGGCACAAGTGGGCCGACCGCTGGAGCTTTATCACTATCCGGCAAACCGTTTTGTGGCGGGATTTATCGGGTCGCCAAAAATGAATTTCCTCCCCGTGAAGGTCACTGCCACCGCGATTGATCAGGTGCAGGTGCGCCTGCCCAATAGCCAGTTGGTCTGGCTGCCAGTAGACAGCGCCGATGTGCAGGTCGGCAGCAATATGTCATTAGGAATTCGGCCAGAACATTTGCTGTCCAGTGATATCGCGGACGTCACCCTTGAGGGTGACGTGCAGGTGGTAGAGCAACTGGGACACGAAACTCAAATCCACATCCAAATCCCCGCCATCCGTCAAAACCTGGTGTACCGCCAGGAGGACGTGGTGTTGGTAAAAGAGGGCGCCACGATGGGCATTGGCTTGCCACCTGAGCGTTGTCATCTGTTCCGCGAGGACGGACGCGCGTGTCGCAGGCTGCATCAGGAGCCCGGTATTTAGTCCGGAAAAACAATAAAAGCAATGACCTCAGGAGATCGAAAATGTTAACTCTGCGCAAACTTTCCCTTGCCGTGGCGCTGGCGACAGGCACGCTGTCTTCGCCACTTATGGCGGTGGATTTTACCGGTTATGCTCGTTCCGGCATCGGCTGGACGGGCAGCGGCGGCGAGCAGCAATGCTTCCAGGCTACCGGCGCTCAAAGCAAATACCGTCTGGGTAACGAGTGCGAAACCTACGCTGAGCTGAAGCTGGGCCAGGAAGTGTGGAAAGAGGGCGACAAGAGCTTCTATTTCGATACCAACGTGGCGTACTCCGTTTCACAGCAAAATGACTGGGAATCCACCTCACCCGCTTTCCGTGAGGCGAACGTCAAAGGTAAAAACCTGATTGATGCGCTGCCAGGCTCCACCATCTGGGCCGGTAAACGTTTCTACCAGCGTCATGACGTTCATATGATCGATTTCTACTACTGGGATATCTCCGGCCCGGGTGCCGGTCTGGAAGATGTCGATCTGGGCTTCGGTAAACTCTCGTTCGCCGCCACGCGCTCATCGGAAGCGGGCGGATCTTACACCTTTTCAAACGATCGGATTCGTGACTACGCCACCAGCACCGCAGATGATGTGTTTGACGTCCGTCTCGCCGGGTTGGAAACCAACCCGAACGGCGTGCTGGAGCTGGGCGTGGATTATGGACGTGCCAACGCGCGTGACGGCTACCGCTTAGAGGATGGCGCATCCAGAGATGGCTGGTTGTTCACCGCTGAACATACGCAGAGCATGCTCAAAGGCTACAACAAATTTGTGCTACAGTACGCGACCGACGCATTGACGTCGCAGGGCAAGGGACTGGCACAGGGCAGCAATATTAATAACAACGGCAAGATGTATCGGGTGCTGGATCACGGTGCCATCACCCTGGCCGAGCGCTGGGACCTGATGTATGTCGCGATGTACCAAAACACCGATCTGGATAATAACCGCGGTAACGAGTGGTACACCGTTGGCGTGCGGCCCATGTACAAATGGACGCCGATTATGAGCACCTTACTGGAAGTCGGTTATGACAACGTGAAATCCCAACAGGTTAACGAACACAACGGCCAGTACAAAATCACTCTGGCACAGCAGTGGCAGGCGGGCGACAGCATCTGGTCACGTCCGGCGCTGCGGGTATTTGCCACCTATGCCAAATGGGATGAGAAGTGGGGTTATAACAAGGACGCGTCCGGCGATATCACCACGTTAGCGTCCAAAGACACTACAGGAAATGGCCTGTTCACCAACAGCCGCGGCAATAATGATGAGTGGACCTTTGGCGCGCAAATGGAAATCTGGTGGTGATCCTTTCGCTGAGTCATTCATGCTAACCGTTTCGCTATGACTTTCAGGCCGCGGCGGCTATTGCCTGGCATGGCGCGGCCTGCCATTCTTTGAGGTTAAAAATGAAAACGTATAAAACATTCACCGCACTTTGCCTGAGCGCGCTGCTGCTGGCAGGGCACAGCGTGACGGCAAGCGCCGAGATCAATCTGATGCCGCAGGATGTCTCTGCCGCGCCCGCTATTCCGGCGTCCAGTCTGCAGCACATTCACTGGCAGCCATTGGATATGTCTCGCCCGCAGGTGACAACCTTACCGCCGGGTAACAGCCAGCTGAACCTTGCCGGTATCACTGGCCCGGTCGCCGCTTACAGCCTGCCCGCCAATGTGGGTGAGCTAACAATCACCTTAAGCAGTGAGGTACAGCAGAACCAGGTCTTTGCGCCCAATGTGCTTATCCTGGATGAAAATCTGCGTCCGGCTGCCTGGTTTCCGAGCCGTTGGTTTTCTTATCAGCAACCGGGAGTGATGGCTGCCGACCGGCTTGAAGGGGTGATGAAGCTGACGCCAGTGCCCGGACAGCAAAAAATCTATCTGTTGGTGTTCACCATGGAGAAGGATCTTGCCCAAACCACGACGCTGCTCGATCCGGCAAAAGCCTATGCAAAAGGCACAGGCCATGCGGTACCGGATATCCCCGATCCCATTGCCCGTCATACAACGTCTGGCACGTTAAAAATCAAGCTGAGTACCCGCCAGGATTCATCGATACTGGTTGGGCCGCTGTTTGGATCGTCTGGCCCCGCGCCGGTGACGGTAGGCAACAGTCAGGCGACAGTAAGCAGTCGCGCACCCGTTGCGGCACCTGCCGTGAAGGCGCAGCCGATTGTGCAAGACACCGAAAGCTATTTTAACGACAACATTCGCCAGGCGGTGGCGCAGGGCAATATTGATAAAGCGCTTAAACTGCTGGATGAGGCCGAACGGCTCGGCTCGACGTCCGCGCGGCAAACATTTATCAGCAGTGTTAAAGGCAAGGGGTAAACACCCCGACAGTGCTGATTTGTTGCACCTGGTGCGCTAAGGCGCACCTTTTTTACTGAAATGGCTAATCCTGACGGTATGTTAATATTAAAAACTACATGCTTGTTAGCGCAATTCACTTATACTCATATCATTATTCTATTCGCTTAAAATGGATTCAGTACGATGAATGTTATGGGTTATATTGTATCAATCAGCGGAGCAATATCTGCATTGTGTTGGTTGCGTGCAGCCACAGTGGTCGTAACATATAAAAAATTAAAAAAGATCAGGGATAAAATAGCTAGAAAACAGGGAGAAAAACCTAACTATGCCGGAGTGAGTTTAATACGAAACGGCAAAGAGTATGAATTGATTGAAACGTTACACCTACAGAGTTTTTGGAACTCATGTGGGGCAATTATGTCTGCTATTACTGTAATGTTAAACGTTCTTTCTTGAGAGAAAATCATAATAAAGATAAAAGTAAAAAAAACATTAATTCAGACTTTCTAAAAATTTTTCAATAGTAATAAAAGATACTCGCCTTGTGATGACGTCAGGGCCGAAATGCTAAACTCAGTACTTGTTTAAATCATTATCAGCTCCCCCAGTGCGCTTATCGAGGGAGCCAAAAATTAGTTTTCACAACTTCTTTTATTTATTTCTTCCAGAAGTCCGTTAGTCCGTACGTCCGCAAACATTACCTCCAGCGACAAACTCAGCTTACGCCGCCAGTTTGGATAAGCCTCGACCGTGCCCGGCACATTAACCGGTGAATCCATATCCAGCCAGTCTTCCGGTTGTAAACCCAGCAGGGCGCTTGTGCAGTCTGCGAGATACTGATGGACGACCCGATTGAGTAACAGGCTCATTCGCGGGCTGTTTGCCTGCACCAGACCACTGGCCTTGAGATAACCGTGACGCTTGAGGCTCTGGAGCAGCGCCGAACGGGCGGCCTGGCGCTGATGGTATAGCCCGGCAAGCACCGTTTTGTCAGGATACAATCCCAGCTGGCTACCCAGCGTTAAATCATCGCTTTGCCACCAGCCACGTAGCGTTGGCATATCATGCGTGGTTGCCACGGCCATCGCCTGGCGCGGCCACGCCGCAGGCGGGCGGAATCCCTTGTGCGAGGTTTGCTCAAAATAGAGCACTTTATACGAGTAAACCCCGGCATTGTGGAGCTTATCGACGATCGCCTCCGGCACCGTGCCTAAATCCTCGCCAATCACCATGCAGCGATGACGTTGGCTTTCCAGTGCCAGAATGGCCAGCAAATCGTCGATCGGATAGGCGACATAGGCACCTGATGCAGCCGTTTCCCCTTGCGGAATCCACCATAGTCGCAGCAGAGCCATGACATGATCGATACGTAGCGCGCCGCAATCGCGCATGTTCGCGCGCAGCAGCGTAATCCAGGGTTCATATGCCCGGTCATATAAACCCTGCGGGTCCATTGGCGGTAATCCCCAGTTCTGCCCGAGCGGGCCCAGGATATCAGGTGGTGCGCCCACGCTGGCGTCCAGGCAATACAGCGCCCGCTGACTCCAGGTTTCTGATCCGCCTGCGGCAACGCCCACCGCGAGGTCGCGATAAAGTCCAGGTGCCATCGGATGCTGCTGACTGTCGCGCCAACAGGCGGAAAATTGACTCGCCGCCAGCCACTGCAGCCACAGGTAGAAACGAATCTCATCGCCATGCTCAATTCTGAACGCGTGCACGGCGGCCGTGTCCGGCTGTTGGTAGGCCAGGGGCCACGTTTGCCAGCCGTGGCGCAGCGGATCTTCCTTGATAAGCCGGGCCTGCAAGGCATCAAACAACCCCTGATGTAGCAGGCTTTCTCCGCCCTGAACCACAAAGTCGTCGAACGCTACGACCTGACTATCGTCTTTGTCACGCTGCATAAACCGCTGCCACGCAAATTGCAGGGCATTCAGCTTAAGTGATGCCACCGCAGCATAGTCTACCCACTGTGTGTGACGCGCCTGCCGCAGTGTGTTTTGCGTATCCGCGGACTGCCACCAGCGCTGCGCCGCGTCACTCAGGTTAAAGTCCTCAACTTCGGGAACACAGATGTAGAGCACGTTAAGCCAGCGCCGGGAAGAGGGGCTGTAGGGGCTGGCCTGCTCGGGTAAGGCGGGGAAAAGGGCATGCAGCGGATTCAAGCCCACAAAAGCACCACCGCGCAGGCCGACTTCATTCACCATGTGACGCAAGTCGGCAAAATCGCCGATTCCCCAGTTTTGTGCTGACCGTAAAGAATAGAGCTGAACACAGGTGCCCCAGCATTTCTCGCCGCGGCGTAACGCGTCCGGCTCATAACAACGTGACGGTGTCACTATTATCTGGCATGTTGTGCACTGCGCATCCAGGATGACGGTCAAACGATGATAACCTTCAGGCAGATCAGGAAGCGCTAACGGTTGTCCCGGTTCAGCGTGCCCCGACCAGCGCTCTCCCGCTTCGCTTTCCAGACACCAGCGAGCCGGGCCAGGCAGAGAGGGCGTTAACGTGATGGGCTTGCCCTGTGTAAAAACCGCCACCGGCGGGATCATTTCCGAAGCCGAACCCGGCTGCATAGCGGCCAGTAAACGCTGACGCGTTAACGCAGACACCTGGCGGACCGCGCCATGTGCATCAATGTAGTCCGTAGCTATCCTGCCGATCCCGGCAGGATAATGAAGTGGTTTCATGATGATCCTTATCGTTGACGCTGCCAGATGCGCTGTTGATAGTGGCGAATCGCCCGGTCAGCACTGAACATACCGCAGCGTGCGGTGTTTAATATCGTTGCGCGCGTCCAGGCGGCTTTATCGGCCCACAGCGCTTCAACGCGTTGCTGGGCGTGGAGGTAATGCCGGAAGTCGGCCAGAACCAGATAAGGATCGCCGTTTCTGGCCCCCAGGCTGTGTATCAGCAGATCAAAAGCATGTTGGTCACCTGCGCTGAACGTGCCATCTTCAAGTGAGGTCAGCGCCCGGTCGAGCTGGGCATCTTTTTCACGCCACTGTGCAGGTGCGTAGCCAGCCGCCTTGAGCGCGTTGACCTGTTCCACGGTGTGACCAAAGATAAAGATATTCTCATCGCCGACCTGTTGAGAAATTTCCACGTTTGCGCCGTCAAGCGTGCCGATGGTCAGTGCCCCGTTCAGGGCCAGCTTCATATTGCCGGTACCGGAGGCTTCTTTGCCTGCCAGTGAAATCTGCTCTGACAGGTCTGCGGCAGGGATCAGCCGTTCCGCAACCGAGACGTTATAGTCGGGAATAAAGACCACTTTGAGACGATCGGCCACGCGTGGATCGTTGTTGATGACGTCGGCAACTTTGTTGATGGCGAAGATAATATTTTTGGCCAGCGCATAACCCGGTGCCGCTTTTGCACCAAATATCACCACGCGGGGACAACAGTTTGCCTGAGGATCGCTCACCAGGGTTTGCCACAAGGCGATGGTATGCAGCAGGCTGAGATGTTGACGTTTGTACTCGTGCAGCCGCTTTATCTGCACGTCAAACATCGCCTCGGGATTCACCGCAATACCGGTGCGTTGCGCAATCCAGCGGGCTAAATCCGTTTTGTTTTGCTGCTTAATCTCCCGGTATTCAGCGCAAAACGCGGGGTTGTCCACCTGGTTTTCCAGCCCCTGAAGGGCATCCAGATCGTTAAGCCAGGGCTTATTGAGCGTTTTTCCGATCAGCGCCGCCAGCCGGGGATTGCACTGATGCATCCAGCGGCGCGGGGTAATGCCATTGGTCACGTTATGGAATTTTTCCGGCCACAGGGCAACGTATTCCGGGAACAGATCTTCTTTTACCAGCCGTGAGTGCAGGGCGGCCACGCCATTCACCGCAAAACAGCTCACCACGCATAAATTGGCCATGCGCAGCTGTTTGTTGTGCACGATCGCCAGTTTTGACCAGACCGTCTCGTTTTCCGGCCAGCGCGCATTTACCGCCTCTTTAAGCTGGGCATTAATGCGGTTAATAATCGCCATATGCCTTGGCAGCAGGCTGCGCACGATGGCGGTATCCCAACATTCCAGGGCTTCCGGCATCAGCGTGTGATTGGTATAGGCAAAGGTACGCTGGGTAATATCCCAGGCGTCCTGCCAGCTGAGCTGATGCTCATCCAGCAACAGCCGCATGAGTTCAGGGATCGCCAGCGTAGGATGCGTATCATTAAGCTGAATAACTTCGTGATCGGCTAAGGTGTCAATCCGGCGTCCCGCCAGACGGTGACGACGAAGGATGTCAGCCAGCGAACAGGCGCACTGAAAATACTGCTGCATCAGACGCAGTTTTTTCCCCGCCAGATGATTGTCGTTGGGATAAAGCACTTTGGTCAGTTTTTCGGCATCGATACCTTGCTTTTCTGCCCGTAAAAAATCACCGGCGTTAAATTTCTGGAGATCGAAAGGATGCGCATGTTTAGCCTGCCACAGCCGCAGGGGCTGAGTGAGGCCATTTTCAAAGCCCACGACCGGCAGATCCCAGGCTTCGCCCTCCAGCTGAAACGCAGGCTGCCAGCGCACCGAACCCTGGTCGGAAATCACTTTACCGCCTAATCCCACCGTAACAGTCAGTGCAGCGTTGTGGGTAAACCAGGGATAACGGTCACGCTGCCAGTCATCGGGCATTTCGTCCTGTGCACCCTCAACAAAGCGCTGACGAAAAAGACCATATTGGTAGTTAAGACCATAGCCCGTTGCGGGCTGGCCCACCGTGGCCATTGCGTCAAGAAAACAGGCCGCCAGCCTGCCCAGTCCGCCATTACCCAGCGCCGGATCGCTCTCGCGCTCCAGCACCTCACTGAGCGAAACATCCCAGCGTTTTAATGCGTCATTCACGGCGTTATACCAACCCAGATTCAGCAGGTTGTTGCCGGTCAGGCGTCCGGTCAGAAACTCCATGGAGAGATAGTTCACATGGCGCTGATCCCCGGATGCAGGCCGGGCGGGCAGTGCGTTCAGCATCTCTGCCAGCGCACCACTCAGGGCTTGCCACCACTGATGCGGGGTCATATCACCTGCCTCATGCAGGCCAAAATGCTGCCACTGGCGCGTCAGTGCAGCGGTAAAACGGGCGTGATCAAAAGGGTGCTGTGTCATAGCCTGGTGTCCTGTCGATAAAGTAGAAAAGGGATGACATTCAGTCTGCCCTGGCGCGCAGGCCCGCTCCTCATCCCGGCAAAGGTTCCGTCAGGATGAGGGCAAGGGAGGAGAGGATAAGGCAAGCCTGAAAATTTAACTTAAGTGTGATTAGACTCGCTTTTGTGAAGATCCACTTAAGCGTCCACTTGCTTTATCAGAGGCGATAGCTGAACGTGTGAGGAATAATTACGAAGCGTAAAAAAATGATGCGCCAGACGTTAACGGAGAAGCGTGCGTTCATGTTAATCCCCTCAAAACTCAGCCGTCCTGTCCGCCATGAAACCACGGTAAAACGGGACCGCCTGATACGAAAATTATCGGCTGCGGGTAATTATCGGCTGGTACTGGTGACCAGTCCGGCGGGCTACGGCAAAACCACATTACTGTCTCAGTGGGCAGCAGATAAGGCCGATTTAGGCTGGTATTCTCTTGATGAAAGTGACAATCAAACGGAGCGTTTTGCAGACTATCTCATTGCTGCGCTTCAGCAGGCCACGCAGGGCGCTTGTAGCCGCAGCGAGGCGCTGGCCCACAAGCGCCAGTACGTTAACCTGAATGCGCTCTTTACCCAGATCTTTAACGAACTCCAGGCCTGGCATCAGCCGCTGTGGCTGATTATCGATGATTACCATCACATCACGAATCCTGTGATTCATGACGCGATGCGTTTCTTTTTACGCCATCAGCCCGAAAACATTACCCTGGTGGTGCTCTCACGCAATCTGCCGCAGTTAGGCATCGCCAATCTGCGTGTTCGCGAGCAGTTGCTGGAGCTAAGCAGTCAGCAACTGGCCTTCACCCATCACGAAGCCCAACAGTTTTTTGATGCCCGCCTGCCTGCGCCGCTGGCCTCCGACGAGACAGGGCGGCTGTGTGATGATGTGGCGGGCTGGGCTACCGCGCTACAGCTTATTGCACTATCGGCCCGGCAGGGCGCAGGCGCCGCGCAACACTCGGCACGTCGTCTGTCTGGTATTAACGCCAGCCATTTAACCGACTATCTGGTCGAGGAAGTTCTGGATAACGTCAGTCTGACGACACGCCATTTCCTGCTTAAAAGTTCGCTATTGCGTTCGCTCAATGCGGCGCTGATTACCCAGGTGACAGGTGAGGATAACGGTCAGCGCTGGCTGGAAGAGATTGAGCGTCAGGGGCTGTTTCTGCAACGAATGGATGACTCGGGTCAGTGGTTTAGCTATCACCCGCTGTTTGGCAGTTTCCTGCAACAGCGCTGTCAGTGGGAACTGGCCGCCGAGCTGCCGGCACTGCATCGGGCGGCGGCGACAAGCTGGATGGCGCAGGGCTTCCCCAGCGAGGCTATCCATCATGCGCGCGCCTCGGGTGACGCGGAGATGCTGCGGGATGTGTTAACCGAGCACGCGTGGTCACTGTTTAATCAGAGCGAACTGCCTTTACTGGAGTCCTCGCTCAATGCGCTGCCCTGGGCGATGCGAATTGAGAATCCCAGCCTGGTGCTGCTGCAGGCCTGGCTGATGCAAAGCCAGCATCGTTTCGCAGAGGTTAACAGCCTGCTGGCCCGGTTTGAACAGGAGAGCCAGTGTGAAATCGATGCGGTGCTGCGCGGTGAGTTCAATGCGTTACGGGCGCAGGTTGCGATTAATGACGGCAATGCTGATGAGGCCGAACGTCTGGCGATGCTGGCGCTGGACGCCCTGCCTGAATGTCGCCATTACAGCCGTATTGTCGCCACATCCGTGCATGGCGAGGTCATGCATTGCAAAGGCGAGCTGAGCAATTCGCTGGATCTCATGCGCCAGACGGAGCACATGGCGCGACGGTATGAGGCCTGGCACTATGTGCTCTGGAGCCTGATCCAGCAAAGCGAAATCCTGTTTGCCCAGGGCTTTTTGCAGACCGCCTATGAAACCCAGGATCGCGCCTTTGTGTTGGTGAAAGAGCAGCATCTTTCTCACTTCCCGCTGCATGAGTTTCTGCTGCGTATCCGTGCCCAGCTGATGTGGGCCTGGGGCAGGCTGGATGAGGCCGAGCAGGCCGCACGTGAAGGCATGAAGGTGTTGCAGGGTTATCAGCCTCAGCAGCAGATCCAGTGCCTTGGACTGTTAGTACAAAGCGCGATTGCCCGGGGAAACCTGGATAACGCCCGCAACCTGTTAAACCGGCTGGAAAACCTGCTTAACAATGGACGCTGGCACAATGACTGGCTCGCCAATGCCGATAAGGTGCGGGTGTTGTACTGGCAAATGACAGGAGACACGCAAAGCGCCAGTGAGTGGCTGCGTCAGACACCCAAACCGGCCTGTGCCAATAACCATTTTTTGCAGGGGCAGTGGCGCAACGTCGCGCGGGCGCAAATTTTGCTGGGGCATTACACTCAGGCCGAAGTGATTCTGGATGAGCTGAATGAAAACGCACGTGCCTTGCAGTTAATGAGCGATCTTAACCGTAATGTACTGTTGCTGAACCATATCTACTGGGAAACCGATCAGCGCGCCAACGCGCAGCACGCACTGTTGGAGGCGCTCAGGCTGGCTCGCAGCACCGGCTTTATCAGCCATTTTGTCGTTCAGGGCGAACCCATGGCGCAACAGCTACGCCAGGTGCTGCAGCTGAATGCACTGGATGAGCTGGATAACCATCGGGCTCGGCGCATCCTTAACGAGATCAATAAATACCACCGTCATAAATTTGCCCATTTTGACGAGGGGTTTGTCAGCCGCCTGCTGAATCACCCCGACGTGCCCGAGCTGATCCGTACCAGCCCACTGACACAGCGCGAATGGCAGGTGCTGGGGCTAATCTATTCGGGTTACAGCAACGAGCAGATTGCGGCGGAGCTGGAGGTGGCGTCAACCACCATCAAAACCCATATCCGTAATCTTTATCAAAAGCTGGGGATTACGCATCGGGCTGAAGCCATGACCCAGGCGCAGTCGATGCTGAAAATGATGGGCTACGTGTGAGAAAGACGACAGGCAGCAGCACGCTGCCTGTCTGTGCCGTTATTTAACGCGACGTGTATCGGGCATCAGTAAGGTGGCAAAGCCCAGCATTGGAAGAAAGCCACAGGCGTTGTACACCGTGGTGATGCCGTACCAGTCCGCAAATTTCCCCAGCGCCGCCGCCGCAATCCCGCCAATGCCAAACATGGTGCCAAACATAATCCCGGCCACCATGCCGGTGCGGCCCGGCAGGACTTCCTGCGCATACACCACCAGTGCGGCAAACGCCGATGAAAAGACCAGACCGATACAGACGGTCAGCACGGCGGTCCAGAACAGATTGGCATGCGGCATCAGTAGCGAGAACGGGATAACGCCCAGAAACGAGATCCAGACCACTGCCTTACGACCAATACGATCGCCGACCGGCCCTCCCACCAGGGTGCCGATCGCCACGGCGGCCAGAAAGGTAAACAGGTAGATCTGAGCCTGAGGGATCGGGAGCTGAAAACGCTCAACCAGATAGAAAATGTAGTAGTTACTAATAGAAGCAATGTAGGTAAATTTTGCCAACAGCAGCACACCGACCACCGACAACGCCAGTTTTACATCTCGCGGGGACAGCGATCGCAGTGACTGGCCGTTATGTTTTTTCATGTGTGCATGGCCGTGCTTAACCGTCCAGCGGCTGATGCCGGAAAGGACAATGACCGCAAACAGCGCAATCAACATCAGCCAGCCCACCGCCAACTGCCCATGCGGAATAATCAGCATCGCGGCCACTAAAGGCGCAAAGGCCGTGCCGATATAGCCACCGACCTGAAAGGTGGACTGCGCCGTACCAAAGTGCCCGCCCGATGCCATGCGTGCCACACGGGAGGCTTCAGGGTGAAAGGTTGCGGAACCCACGCCGATCAGTGCCGATGCAAGCAACACCACGGAGAAGTGCGGGGCTATTGCCAGCAGTCCGATGCCAAACAGGGTTGCCACCATGCCAGAAGGCAGCAGCCAGGGTTTAGGATGTTTGTCGGTATACAGGCCAATCCAGGGCTGCAACAGCGAGGCGGTCATCTGATAGATAAGCGTAATCAGGCCAATCTGCGCATAGCTGAGGGAAAAATTGGATTTCAGCAAAGGATAAATCGACGGCAGCATGGCCTGGATAAAATCGTTACAGCAGTGGGAAACCGCCACCGCGCCAAGAATCGACACCAGAATCTTCTGGCTGTCGTCAACGGTCGGGGCCAGGCCCGGCGGGTTTGATTTTACGTCGCTGGAGTAATCAGACATGGGGATTTCCGTATAGGCGGCTTTACGTTTGTTGACGTATCTTACCCCACGAAAAAACAGCGGTGCTGACAAAAGTGCTATTTATGGCAAATTAGTAAAATAATTGTTAATGCTCATAATGTTTTACTCAGGCAAACCGAGGCGGGCCTGTCCACATACACGCCATAGCGGTCGGTTTCCTGATAACCCTGACGCTGATAAAACGCCACTGCGCGGGTATTGATGACGCGGGTAGAAAGCCGAATCACTTTATAGCCTCGCTGCCGGGCAAGTTGCTCTATGGCTGCCAGCAGCGCTGCGCCGGTTCCCGCACGCTGTCGGGTGGAAAACATGCGTTTCAGTTCGGCCATATCAGGGGAAACATGCAGCAATGCGCCGCAGCCAACAGGGTTATCCGCATCATCGGTGGCCAGTATCCATAGCGCATCGTCTGAGGGAGTAAAGTGATGCGTCCCGTCGTCGCCGGTGATTGCCAACAGCTCGGCTGACAGACGGGCCGTCAACGTCTGCAGCGCCGGTGTGCATGCGGGGACGATCCTGGTATGGATCACTTTGTCTGGCCCCAACGGCTGCGCAGGTAGTTAACGGCCTGCTGGGTTTGCGGCTGATTCAGGTAATCTTCCCGGAACAAAATAGTGCCATCGATCTGCGGGATGGAATCGTTAAGATCCAGTTGTCTTTTCAGCTCCGGCACACCACCGTTAATCGTCCATTCCGGCTCATTTTTAGCCGGCACGCCAACCTTGTATAAGGCAATGCCGATATACAGGCGGGTTTTGGTTGGCTTCACCACGTTAGCCCACCAGTTTGCCAGCACATCATAGCGGGCGGCGCTGCGCGAGAAGGGCCAGTAAATCTGCGGCGCAATATAGTCCAGCAAGCCTTCCTGCACCCAACGGCGCGTATCCGCATAGGATTCATCATAAGCCGCCGCACCGCGCGTATCCGAGCCTGCCGCATCATGGGAGCGGTTACGCCAGACGCCAGCCGGGCTGACGCCAAATTCTACATTCGGCTTGAGCTGCTTGATGGTGTGAGAAACCTGTTCGATTAACAACTGCGTATTGTGCCTGCGCCAGTCCGCTTTAGACGCAAAACCCTGACCGTATTTGATAAAGGTCTGGCTGTCATTCAGGGCAGAACCCGGTGATTCGGCATAGAAATAATCATCAAACTGCACGCCATCGATGTCATAACGTTTGACCACTTCTGCCACGATGCTGGTTATCCAGTCCCGTGCATCAGGAATACCGGGGTCGAGCACATAGCGATCCCCCGAGGTACGAATCCAGTCGCGATGCAGCACAAACACGCTGGCTGGCTGCTGTGACAGCGTGCGGTTAAGCTCAGCCACCGTTGAAGGTTTGGTATTCACCGAGACACGATAAGGATTAAACCAGGCATGTACCCGCATACCGCGCCTGTGCGCCTCATCGAGCATAAACTGCAGCGGATCGAAGCCCGGGTCCTGACCAATCTTTCCGGTCATCATGTCTGACCAGGGCAGGATTTTTGATCTCCACAGGGCCGTGCCGTCTGGTTTAACCTGAAAAAACACGGTATTGATGCCCAGGCTTTTCAGCTTATCCAGCTTATCGGTCAGCGCTTTTTTTTGCTGACTGACGCGCACGTTGTCATTGCTGATATTCACGGAGGCGATCGGTGGCCAGTCAAGCCGTGAAACCGTCGTCAGCCAGACGCCGCGCACCGGTTCATGATGTTGCACCGGCTGTGAAGGCAGCGACGGTTTACTGACGGGCGGGAAGGGCGTAACCAGCGATTTAGGCGGTTCAGAGGCACAACTGACCAGCAGCAAGGCCGATGCGGCTAACAGGCCAGTTTTTACCACCGCGTTGAAGCGGAACAGGTCGCGAAAGGTGATGATGATAAACTCCGTGTAGCGCAGTCCTTGATGCAGGCTATTCTGATCCTATTTACCGCAAAGTCAATCAGCCCTGCCAGCATCAGGTCACGCAGTTTGCCTTACCCGGCGGCTATACTTTTTATGCTAATGCGTCACCTGAGCAAAGGAGCGATAAATGAAAACATGTAAAGGCAATAAACAGTCATTGCCGGTTCGCTATTGCAAACAGTGCCAGAAACCGATGACCTGGCGCAAAAAGTGGGAGAAATGCTGGGAAGAGGTGCAATATTGCTCAGAGCGCTGCCGAAGACAACGGTGAGGGAATGCGCTGCAAGCCGGATCAGGACACATAATCGGCCTGTTATTCACCCTAAACGTAGCGATGTAACATTTAGCAAAGGTTATCCTGACATTTACATCACTGTTCCCACGCACCATCGCAATTACTGTACCAGGCTTAATGAAAAGCGAATAACAGTGATTGTGGAGCAATATGAAAGAGCAAGAGAGCACATCGGGCATTCATTCCTATGAGGGTGCCGCAGGCGGCTGGGGCGCCCTGAAAGCGGTGGCTGGCGCTATTCGTGGACAAATGGCGGTCAAGCAGGACGTCATCGCGTTGTTCAAGGTCAACCAGCCGGAAGGGTTTGACTGTCCGGGCTGCGCCTGGCCCGATCCCAAGCACACTTCCTCGTTTGAATTCTGTGAAAACGGCGCAAAAGCGGTTTCATGGGAAGCCACCAGCAAACGCACCACACCTGAATTCTTTGCTGCGAATACCGTCAGCGAACTTTGGCAGCGCAACGCCCATGAGCTTGAAGGCGAGGGCAGGCTGACGCATCCGATGAAGTACGACCCCGCCAGCGATACCTATCAGCCCATTGAATGGGAAACGGCCTTTAACGAAATTGGCGAGCGGCTGCGCAGCTATAACGATCCGGACAGCGTGGAATTTTACACCTCGGGTCGCGCCTCCAACGAAGCCGCGTTTCTCTGGCAACTGTTTGCCCGTGAATTCGGAACCAACAACTTTCCTGACTGTTCCAACATGTGCCACGAGCCGACCAGCGTTGGCTTGCCTGAATCGATTGGCATAGGTAAAGGCACGGTGGAACTGGATGATTTTGATCACTGTGATTTGGTGATCTGCATTGGCCATAACCCCGGCACTAACCATCCACGTATGCTGGCAACCTTACAGGAAGTGGCAAAGCGCGGAGCCAGAATTGTGGCGATTAATCCGTTACGCGAGCGCGGGCTGGAACGTTTTACCGCACCACAAAGCCCGGTCCAGATGCTGACGCTGAGCTCAACAGAACTGGCCTCGACCTACTACAAAATTCGGGTAGGCGGCGATGCCGCGATGCTGAAAGGCGTGATGAAATGTCTGTTAGCGATGGATGAGGACGCCAGAGCGAAAGGCAATCCGGGCATCTTCGATCTCGCCTTTATTGAAGAACATACCCAGGGCATTGACGCGTTGAAAGCCGATTTGGCGGCGACAGACTGGGAGCACATCCTGAAAATCTCGGGTATGGAGCGTGAGCAAATTCAGCACATTGCTCACCTTTATGCCAATGCTGAACGCACAATCATTTGCTACGGCATGGGGATTACCCAGCATCAATACGGCACGCAAAATGTTCAGCAGATTGCCAATCTGCTGCTGTTGCGCGGCAATATGGGCAAGAAGGGCGCGGGGATCTGCCCTTTGCGCGGTCACTCTAACGTACAGGGCGATCGTACCGTGGGTATTACTGAAATTCCCTCAGAAAGCCTGCTGAACAGCATTGAAAAAGTGTTTGGTTTTAAACCCCCAGCCAAACACGGCCACGGCGCAGTTCAGGCCGTGCAGGCGATTCGCGATGGAAAAATCAATGCCCTGCTTTGCCTGGGCGGTAACCTGGCCGAAGCCATGTCCGACCCGCAGGAGACGTTCCCTGCCATGCGCAAGCTGGATTTAGTGGTGCATATGGCCACCAAACTGAATCGTTCTCATTTGTTGCTGGCAAAACACAGCTATCTGTTCCCGGTGTTGGGACGCACAGAGATTGACCAGCAGCAATCCGGTGCGCAGAGCGTAACCGTTGAAGATTCCATGTCGATGGTTCACGCCTCTCGCGGTACGCTTGAACCCGCCTCACCGCATCTGAAATCCGAGCCAGCGCTGGTAGCGGGTCTGGCAAAAGCCACGCTGCCGGGCACTGTAGTGGACTGGGACAGCATGATCGCTGACTACAGCACCATTCGTAACGCCATTGAGAAGGTGGTGCCAGGCTTCGACAACTTTAATGAGCGCCTCCAGCAGCCGGGCGGTTTTCGTTTACCTAATGGCGCGTCGGAACGCGTCTGGCATACGCCGTCGGGTAAAGCACAATTCCTGCTCATGGACGGCATCAACGAAGATCCGCGATCGTTCAAATGCCATGATTTGGTGCTGACCACGCTACGCAGTCACGACCAGTACAACACCACGCTTTACGGCCTGGACGACCGCTATCGCGGTATCAAAGGACGCCGGGATGTGTTGTTTATCAGTGAAAATGAGGCGGAGAAAAACGGGGTTCGCATGGGCGATCAGGTCAACATCATTGCGCTGGACCCGGACGGTAAGCCTACCCATCGTCGACTCAATAATCTGACCATCGCGGTCCATGACATGGCCGACGGCTCTGTCGCAGCCTATTATCCCGAGGCCAATGTGCTGATCCCGCTGGACAGTTACGACACAAAGAGCGGTATTCCCTCCTATAAAAGCACCCCGGTGATGATGGAACCCGCCCGGTCAGAAGTACCAGCGGACGCGGCGACCCTGCGCTAATCGCTTTCTGCTGGCATAAACCAAACCTTAACGAACAGCCATCTGAGTGGAAATCTCTGCTCAGATGGCTATACAATCGCCGCGAATTTTACTCATGAGGCAATCAATCTTGGACAAAAGTCCCGAACGATTACACCTGGCTTCTGCAGTAAGATAGTCTTCTGGCTGTCTTAACTGCGCGTTAAGATGGCGGTTTTACAATCATCCCTCCACAACGTGATGCGCTCTGTGCATCAGCGCCTGCTGTAATCCATTTTATTCATCTTTACTTTTCCGTCCTGCGCATACTGCGTGGCGGAGAGAGGTTTATCATGGACTGGAAAATCTTTTTACTGCGCGTGTCGTCTGCGCTGATTCTGGGTGCGCTCATCGGCAGCGAACGTCAACTGCGTCAACGCATGACCGGCTTACGCACCAACGCGCTGGTCAGCACCGGCGCCTGCCTGTTTGTGCTGATGACCCAATGTGTACCGGGCATTGCCACCGACGCCACGCGCGTAGCCGCCTATGTGGTTTCCGGCATCGGCTTTCTCGGCGGTGGCGTGATTATGCGCGACGGGTTAAATGTGCGCGGCCTGAATACCGCCGCCACTTTATGGTGTACAGCGGCCGTCGGCGTATTGTGCAGCATGGGGTTATTGCTCGAAGCGGCGATTGGCTGCATGGTGATTCTGTGCGCCAATATCCTGCTGCGCGAGCTGGCGCTGGGCATCAATCGTCAGTCGATCGTGTCGGCTGACGAGGCGGTACAGCATTATAAAGTGCAAATCGTTTGTCTGGCTCAGGATGAAGTTCAGGTGCGCAGCCTGATGCTGCACAGCCTGGGCAACAGCGGCTTGCGGCTGCAGTCGCTCCACAGTGAAGATCTGGACCCGCCGCACCGCATGGAAGTGAATGCCGAAGTGATGGGGCAGCCCAGCATGACCGGGCAGCTGGAAAGTCTGGTAAGCCGTATCAGCCTGGAGAAAGGTGTCAGTTCAGTGCGCTGGCAGGTGTGCGGGCTTGATCCAGGTGAAAACGGGTAGGGTAAAACAGGCGTCGCTACGTGAATTCTGAGAAACGGGCAGGGGAAGTATGGGTCAGAATTGGCGTAGCGTCGTTATTATGTTCTCAAGAGTACTCAACTAAAAACATCCGAATTTTAATTCAGATGTAAAATAAAATGCTGTTAACAACGTCTTCGAGTATATCTTATTTTGGTATGAGACATCTGAACATAAAATGAAAAATCAACACCCTCGGGGGGATGTTAATCTCGCTAATGTTTTTCTTTCTTAATACATTAAAGATATATGTTTTTGTTACTATATGTATATTTTTATATTTTAATGTTTGATTTTGTGTCAATAAATTTCCGTCGTTGGGATGTAATTGCGCAATTCAATTCAGGAGGCTAATGGATTTCCGTATTTAAACAGAGTGTAAACAAAGGACAGGAAAAAAAATTATCTAATAAGAAATTCATTATGATTTTATTTATTTTAAACACACTCAAATTAACCAGGTTTTAGTTTAACATTCACCAGTCAAGTTTTTGGGTGTTTTTAATTTACGACTCATGAGTGGTTTATATTTTTAATAAATGATATTTTTTGATGTTAAAAAAAGGAAGTTTTTCCGCCACGGTCTCATCATTATAAAGGATACGGAATGTCGCGCTTTATACATTCATTCATTTTCTGTTCTACATTCGCATTGAGTACTCTGGCCACCAAAGCCTATTCCTCTGATCATATCAGCGCCTCAGCGTGGAGAGAGACAAAGGAAACCGCCTATCCAACGCTCTGTGATAAACATCAGATTGAATTATTCTCATGCCCTGATAAATCACGACACACGATTGCATTGTGCATGACCAGAAAAGATGAATTTATAAGCTTTGTCTACCGTCAGCATCGAATAAAGAAAAGCATTCAGCTGAACAACATCCAACGGGTTATGGATAGCCCGTCAGGTGGACCATCTACCATATTGCAAACTGAAACTGGAAAAGGCTTATTTCGATTTTATCTTGATGAAAATTCTTCAGATTCAAATTCAAATTATCCAGGTGTGGTGACTCTGAACGGAAAGGTCACATTCGCATGCATTCACGACCATAGAACATATCGAACCCCTACATATATTATTAAATCGAAACAAGGTGAAGATGAGCTGGTAAATCTCTGGTATATTAAATTCAATGCTTTTTTTGAAAAAGAACAAAAAGACAACCCGGAATTATATGAAGATAAAATGGATGATCTATGGGGATCATGGCCGGAGTAATCATTTAATTTGCAAGTGAGTGTATTTTAAATTGAAGGTTAATTAAAGATTGCTTAAAACGACTGTGTCATTAAGTAAATATTGAGGAAAAGATGGTATTTTTCAAGGCAAAAAAAGAAAGTAATTATAAATTCAGAAAAAAAGTAAAGTCAGCTATGTTTATATTGGTTTTACTCTTGGCACTTCCTGGTGCTTTTGTATATTTTGACTTCGTAAAATACAGCACTCTTGGCCATTTAAACTCAACAATAAAATTTATTATTATTTTTTTATATGTACTGATTTTCTTTTTTAGCTTAACAAAAAGGAAGTGGCATTACTTCTTTGTTTTTCTGTTGTCACTTACCATGCTCGTGATTTACCCATACTCAGGTTTGAAAGATTTAATTATTCATAAAGGATTTTATACACTCAGAGGTCAGTTTTATAAAAACCTATCACACTGCGCTGTGGAACATTATGGTAAAAATCAGGAGCAAACACTTGCTTATTGTTTTAGAACATATCCTGAAAGCGAAGGGGGTAATTACGATATTTTTTATGATTCTGGTGGTGAGGTGATGTTACCGGAGAATAATCGTTCTTGCTCTTGGTATACAGCTTGGTATTCCATTGCAAGAAAAAAGAATGACAGCATGCTCTATGGTATTGCTAAAGAAATTAGCATGCCTTCAATACTCATGAAAACATCTAATATTGGTCATTCTTTTTACGCCGTGGAATATGATTTATTTGATAGGGCATTTAATTATTACCCTATCTCTTACTGCGGCATAAAATAAAAAATCAAAATTTAAGGATAAGGATATGGAAAAATTAGGTATTACATCAATTTTTACGGTTTCAGGCTTCGATAAACTCGGTGTAGGTTATCCAGTCGTAGACGCACATTTCATATTGGATATGGATGGTAATCCTATAGTTGATCCAGTTCCTGGCGGGTCTCAAAGTTTTAACATACATTTGGATGATGGTACGGTTCTAAGTGGTGTTGAAGCAAATCCAAATAATTGGTTAGTAGGCCCTGCTAATTATACATTTAACGATGCTATATCATTTGCTAGCGAACTCAATAAAATATTGACTGAAACGCCGACAGATGATTCTTTCGTCTCACCATATTCGCTAATGACCATGGCATTTGTACGAGGGGGAAGTGAGGATCTACAAAGAGGAACGGCTTGGGGTATTCCTTCTGGGCTCGCTGTTCCAGCATTTATTGATGTTGCATCATTTCATCTTGGGTTGGTGACTAGTATGTCGGGGCTTTCGATGGCATCCGCCGAGCTTGGTGGAGGCGTCTATAACTTATTATCCAAAAGCTTAGATACATCAGGAATATATGGACTTAGCTTAAGTAATGAAATGAGTATTAATGCAGGCTATAAACTTGGTAATGATATACTGCAAGGTAAAACAGATATTCCAAATGAAACTTATGAATCAATTATTGGCGGTAATGTTTACACTACTGATGTGATGGGTGATACTCCTGTTACTATATCCACTACCAGTGACGGGATTCAAATAGTAGCTGGAAATAATCAAGGTAATCCTGATGGTCCCTCCAAAAATCCAGTCAATGCTAGTATCGGTGATTCGATAGTTGTAAATGGGTTGCACAATATTATTGAAGGCACTGACTTAGTAAATATAACTATAAATGGAATAGGTGATTACATCTCCGTAGGTAACTATTCAGAAGTGAAAATAACCGGCGAGGGAAATGTTGTAACTGCAGGTATTGACTCTAATGTGAGCATCTACGGTAATCCTTCAGATACAACTCAATTAACTGAGTCAATAAGAAACACCGATGAAGGGACATCTCAGGTTACATCCTATAATAATATCCTGGGCTCAGTAAGTTCTACTACTGACACATTTACAGGTCTCAATGGCCTTGGAAATATTACCCAACATCAAGTTAATAATTTCGATGGTACGTCTACTGATACCAGTTACCAGACTCAAGGCCCCATACTTTCAAGCACTAACTACTATAGTGGTGCGAACGACACTGGTACGTTAACTGAAACTGTCAAAAATTTTACGGATGGTACATCAACTGATACTGCTTTCGCTCCTTCAACAGCTATAGAATCAATCACTAATATTTACAGCGGACCTGATAAAACAGGAGAACTGACAAATACACTGACCGACCGTAATGACGGCACCTCAACTTTAACTTCATACAGCACCGATGGTAGTGGCTTCACTGTGACAAACAGTTATGCAGCACATGATGCAACGGGGGCGTTAACCGAATCATTGGTAAACCATGCTGATGGCACATCAGAGGATACAGTTTACAATCAGCAAGCTGGGAACTGGACTTCCGTTACTGATCAATACAGTGGGAAAAATGATACTGGTAATTTAATAAATTCTCTTGTAAACAATGCGGATGGCACCTCTACAAATACTGTTTTTGGTATGCCTGGAGGGAACTTGTTTTCAATGAAAGATACCTATTCAAACGCTTTTGGTACGGGTGAACTGACAACGACAGAATTCAACTTCAATGATGGAACATCTGAGGTCGTTAATTATAATCCGACGTCAAATTTTAATCTCCCTCCAGAACTTAATTTGACCCCAAATTTAAATCTGACATCAGTCACTCAGGATTTCTCTCTTCAAAATGCGACTGGCACAGTAGATCTCAGCTTGTTTAATACCGCGCCAACAGGCCTTGGCAGCTCATCCTACACACCCAGCAGTGACACTTGGGGAACGGCAGGTGCCCAGTTAAATTTTGGCACAGCAGACCTTAATGTTCCCAGTTTTGTATCACTACCTTCATTCTCAAATAGTTTACTCAATGGTGCAGCTACCTCATCCTCATTTACCAACTTTACTGCTGACTCACTTCAAACTGAAAGTCTGGCAGTTGGAAACTGGATTTCTGATGCTTCTCAATATTCTTTTGATGCTGATATCCCGGATGTTGTGACGAGCGATCTCTATGGCGGCCTTTCTACAAACCTTGGTGACAGTGGGGGTGACTCAGGTGGTGGGGGCAACGGTGACAGTGGGGGTGACTCAGGTGATGGGGATAACGGTGACAGTGGTGGGGGCTCAGGTGACGGGGACAATGGTGGCGGTGACTCAGGAAACGGGGACAGTGGGGATGATTCAGGGGGCGGGGGCAACGGCGACGGCGGGGATAATTTCAATCAGGGTGGCGGTGGTGATGGCAGTGATGGCGGTGGTGACGGCGGCGGTGATCCATTAGTCATGAGTCTTGACGGGCATCCGATCCAGCTTATTCCTTTGAATCTGTCGCATGCAGTCGTAAACATTGCTGGTCAGTCGTCAACTTCTGGCTGGATCGGATCTGATACCGGCGTCCTCGCAATCGTGACGTCGGCTGGAACACAAATAATTAATCCTTCTCTGGTTAACGGCGCCGGGGATGCAATGACGGTATTAGCCAGCTATGACCTTAACAAAGACGGCGTGATTGATGCCTCTGATGCGGTCTTTAACCAGTTGCGCGTGCTTGCCGATCCAACAGGTGATGGCAGTGCTCAGGCACAAGCTTACACACTTTCACAGCTTGGAATTCAGTCTATTCGTCTGCAAAACGAATCACTTTCAGTCGATGCTCAGGGCAACAAGATATCTGGTGTCGCGACGGTGACATTCAGCAATGGCAGTATCGAACCGATTGAAAACGTAAGCTTCGCTCAGGGTAGCAGTAACGCTACGCCAGGATGGAACGGTACCGTTAATCCCGTCTGGCAACAGATTTTGAGCATGATCGATGGAGCGTTTAACAGTTCTGCATACAGCGTGATCAACAACGGAAGCCTGCCAGATGGCGCTAATGCGTCAAGCACTCCCAGCCAGATTCAGCAGGTTGCCAGTAATGATAACACGGCAATTATGTCGCGAATCTCCGCCGATTCAAGGCATAATGGTATCGTTTTGAATGATAATACTAAAGTAAATATCAATGGTACCAATAATTCAGTAACTGTCCATAACAGCGACAGCGGTACAATTAACGGTGGAAATTTTGCATTAGCTTTCGAAGGTAATGGCTCTGCAATTACCACCAATGGCAACACTGAAGTTGTCACGATAGGGGGCTCCGGGAACAGTATTACTGCTAATGGTGATAAAAATATTATTGTTATTAACGGAGCAAATAACAGTGCCACTACCAGTAACAGTACATTACTGACAGCAAACAGTACTCAGGCTGTGGTCAACGGGCTGTCAAATATTGTTGGCCTGGGAAACAATGATAATGTCACAACGAACGGCAATAGTTTCACTTCTGCGATACAGGGTAATTCATCAACGCTTACAGCTAATGGTAATCAGAACCAGATTCTGATTACCGGAAATAACGATACCGTATGGGCGAACGGCAGTGGTGACGTGGTCGTTATGGATGGTCAGGCTGACACGGCTAATGTTGGTGGCGGCAGCGTATTTTTTGCAAATGACAGTCAGGGGACAGTCAATGGCAGTGTGGGGGTTGTGCGTGCAGGAAGTAATGAAAACCTGCAGGTAAATGGAAGCGGCTTTTCGATCACTACAAACGGGACTGCCTCCCAAATTGTTGCTAATGGTGATGGAAACAACATCATCACTAAAGGCAGTAAAAATACCCTTGTCATGAATGGCGCAAGTGCTGTGATGACAACAGAAGGTGATACCAACAGCTTAACCGTTAATGGTGATAAGGCTAAATTTTTTGTTGAAGGAAACACTAACACACTCGCTGCGAACGGAAAGGGGGACACTGTCTATATTAAAGGCCAGGCAGAGGACGTAACGCTGTCCGGCGGTACTGCAATTCTTGCAGACAATGATTCACTGATTATCAATGGCGGTAACGATACGATTGCTATAGGTAATAATGAAACACTCACCGCAAATGGCGGTGGATATGAATTTTACCTGCAGGCAGATAACTCAACTGTAACGAGTAATGGCGATAATGAAACAGTATTTTTATCAGGAAATAATGATAGTTTTACTGCGAATGGACAAAACAGCAATGTGGAAATATCCGGACAAAATGACAGCCTGACTACGGGCGGCGCTCAAATAGTTTTGTCTGATGCCAGCCAGCTCACTCTCAACGGCAATAACGATGCTGTTCATGTTGGTAATGCAGACTTAATCACTGTTAACGGTGGCAGTTCAACGTTACTGGCAGAGGGAAGCGCGTCGTATATTACTGCCAATGGTGATAAAGAAGTCGCTATTGTCAAAGGGGCGAATAATACCATCACACTGAACGGTGCAAAGGCTGTTGTTACTGTTGTCGGCAACGACAATATGCTGACAGCAAATGGTCCTTCTACATGGATTCAGATGCAGGGTGAGAACGATGATATTGTGGCAAACGGGCCGGGTGATATTGTCCTGTTACAGGGTGAAAACAGTAAACTGACAATCGGAGACGGTACTGTTGCTGTCTCTGATGATACTCAGGCAACCTTGTCAGGCGTCGATGACAGTGTCACGCTTGGAAACAGAGACAACGACACCATTAATGGCGGTGACTTTGTTATTAACCTCACTGGACAGCAGTCCACTGTTGTTGCTAACGGTGATCGTGAGGTAGTCACCGTTAAAGGGAATCAAAATACGTTTACGACCAACGGCGGACATTCGTTTAATGTCGTTTCAGGAAATAACGACAGCATTACGGCCAATGGCGATATCAATAATATTGATATTCACGGGCAGCAAGACGTTATTTATGCCAATGGTGCGGGGGATGAAATTTCACTGGATGGCAGCCAAGACGACCTCCATACGAGCGGTAATGCTGTATCAGTTAAAAACAACACCCAGGCATGGTTGAATGGCGGGGGAAATAAAGTTGTTCTTAGTGATAATGATAACATATCAATCAATGGGAGTGGTTATTCATTAAATTTCAACGGTACAAGGAGTAATGCTTCCCTGCAGGGTGACTGGAGTAATATAACGCTGAATGGCTCGGGTAATTCATTTACGGCCAACGGCAACAGCGACAGCGTCCAGATGAACGGAAATGGCAACAATGTAAGCGTTAATGGAACGGGTGGAGAGGTCAGCTTAACGGGTACAGGCCAGACTGTTGTCATGGAAAATGGCAGTGTAACAACTGCTGTCGATGCGCAACTCATTCTTCAGGGCCATGGCAACATTATCACCGCGGGCAAAGTTTCAAATGTTGAAGTCGATGGCGGAGATAACTGGTTAAATGCGCAGTCAACAGACACAGTCTTGCTGAAAGGCAGTGCGAATGGGGTTGGTTTCAGCGGTGATGGCGGGCAACTTACTGTTGATGGTGATGGTCAGTATGCTCTGATGAACAGCGGTAATGCCATTTTAAAGGCAGGAGCTGGGCTGAATCTCTCCGGAAACAACAATACTGTTACTACGGCTTCAGGCGGTACACTGGATATTTCCGGCACGGGCAACGTGTTACAGATGACCAGTGCGTCTCTTACGCTGGATAGTGTTTCATCAAACAGTAATGTGAATAGTGGTTTTCAGGTCAAAGGATTTGGTTTTACCTCCTCTGCGAATGGTCAGTATGCAAATGCATCTGAATCTCTTCAAGCCATGCAACAGACCGGCGCTAACTCAACACAAATTGTAGTGACTCAGTATCTTGATTCTGTGACAGGTGACAGTATTGCAGCCACTGCGGCTACAGAATCGGACGCCAATCTTGAACTGGCAATCGGACAGGCTCAGTCGGATGGTATGTCGGTGCTTCTGAAGCCGCATATTGATATTGAGGATGGTACCTGGAGGGCCTTACTTAAACCTTCAAATGTTGACGATTTTTTTGCCAGTTACAAAACGTTTATTCTGCACTACGCAGCGATTGCACAGGCAACGCACGTGAGTATGTTCAGTGTAGGCACAGAGCTGACTTCAATGAGTGGAAGTGCTTATACAAATTACTGGGATGATATTATATCCGCCGTACGGCAGGTTTATACCGGACCCATTACCTACGCTTCCGCATGGAATGAAACCGGTAGCGTCAGCTTCTGGAACAAAGTTGATGTCATCGGCGCAAATGCTTATGAGGCTCCGACTAATATCACCGATCCCACTGTGGCGCAAATGGTTGCCGGGTGGAACAGTGTTTCAGCCGACAGCTACACGGCATCATTATTCAATAACCTTTCACCAATCGATTTTTATCATTCGCTCTCCACTGACTATGGAAAGCCCGTGCTGCTTACTGAAGTCGGTTATCGCAGCGTAAATGGGACAAATACGCTAAACGGGGACTGGAGTGGCTTCCACTGGGTTGATTTCCAGCAGCAGACACGTGCTCTTGAAGCCTTTTTTGAGGCATGGAGTGGACAGGGCAGCTGGATGGAGGGGGCCTACCTGTGGAACTGGGAAGCGAGTCCGTCAGGCGTAGCCGCAGATGATTTCAGCGTCCAGGGAAAACCTGCACAGAATGTTGTCGACCACTGGTATGGTGGAAGCTCAGCAGCGGTCGCTGCCAGTAGCAATATTCTTAATGGTGACTTCAACTCCGTGCTTATGGGGGTAGGTGACACATTAAGTGTTAATGGAAACACAGATACAGTTACCATGACGGGAAATGATTTGGTTACGCTAAACGGCACAACTGATAGCGTTAATGTGAATGGAAAAGGTAACGTCCTTCAGGCCGGTACAACTACATCTGTTACGCTCAGTAATGATAACTCTGCCCTTATGGTGTCAGGAACAGCAATGGCTGTTAACACCCTGAGCAACAATAACGCCCTGGCTTATTCCGGTAATCAGTCGGTTATTAAACTTGAGGGTGACAGCAATACTGTTGTTATCAAAGGGGATTCCAATGCTGTTCTGCTCGATGGTAAAAATCAGCTTATATCCGTGTCCGGGCAAAACAACAGTATTTCCGTAACGGGTGATAATGCCAGTATCGTCACCAGCGGGGTGACAGCTGTTTCACTGGATGGCAGCCAGATACAAACATCAGTTCAGGGGAGCGATGATGCTGTGCTGGTAAGCGGTAATGGTGACTCGCTCACAATAACGGGGTCGTCTGATATTGTTACCCTGAACAATACAGGCGCGCTATCACTCAACATTACAAACGCAACACAGGACGATGCCTTACAGTTCATGAATGGCATAAGTGCCGATCAACTCTGGTTCAGCCAGAGTGGAAATACGCTGGTTGCATCAGTTATAGGAACGCACCAGGAAGTCGATCTTAATAACTGGTTCGAAGGCGGATCAAATCAGCTACAAATAAAATCAGGTGACGGCCATGCACTGGTTAATTCTCAGCTTGATAATTTAATTAGCGCGATGGCGACCATGTCACCGCCTGCTGTGGGTCAGACGACGCTTAGTCAGGATCAGATCACACAATTAAAACCAAGTTTAGACGCAGCCTGGAATTAACGTTTAGCAGCAGGCTTTTGCTTCGTCAAAAGCCTGCTTTTATATGATTACGACAATTAAAATATATTCAGGTAATTCCATGAGTTGCACTTATCCTCCGAATGAAAAAATGAATGAAAACCATTATACGGAAAAAGAAGTAGAACGTGACCCGGGTGTAGAAGCTTTAGTTTTGATAGCCAGATATCACAAAGTTGCTGCTGATTCGCAACAAATCAGGCATTTATCAGGTTCAGGCAAAAAACAGCTTGCCGATGGTGATCTTATTCTTGCCGCGCGAACGATGGGGCTAAAATCCCGTAAAGTTGCTGTGCGACCTGAACGTTTAGCTAAAACACCTTTTCCTGCACTGGCTCTGGACCGACTTGGCCGACACTTTATCGTTACAGCATGTGATGGAGATAAGGTATTGGTTTTGGAACCTGATGCTGGAAAACCAACAGTAATCCTTGCAGATGTGCTTTGGCAGCGTTGCAATGGCGATTTTCTGTTGTTCGCTTCCAGAGCATCTTTAACGGGAGAACTGGCGAAATTCGACTTCACGTGGTTTATACCTGCGATAGTTAAGTACAGAAAGATTTTATTAGAAGTCTTTTTTGTTTCTGCGCTCATTCAACTCTTTGGCCTTGTATCACCACTTATGTTCCAGGTTGTAATGGATAAAGTGCTGGTAAATAACGCTCTCTCAACGCTTAATGTGGTTTGTATCGGACTTTTGGTCAGCGGTATCGCTGAAGTTTTACTGACAGGACTGCGGAATTATGTTTTCTCTCATACCACTAACCGAATGGATGTTGAACTGGGCTCTCGTATTTTCCGGCATATACTTGCGTTACCTGTCGGTTATTATGCAACTCGTCGGGTTGGCGACACGGTCGCACGTGTAAAAGAACTTGAAAATATTCGCAACTTTCTTACTGGTCAGGCCCTTACAGCGATAATCGACAGTATATTTTCTGTGGTTTTTATCGCCGTCATGTGTCTTTACAGCGTAAAACTCACACTCATCGTTCTGTTATCTCTACCTGTCTATGTCATTATAACAACAGTAATCATTCCTGCTTTCAGACGGCGTCTTAATGAAAAATACGCGCGTGGGGCTGATAATCAGTCATTTTTAGTTGAAACCGTTTCTGCAATAGAAACTGTCAAATCATCAGCAGTCGAACCCTTATTTATTCGTCAGTGGGATAATTTATTGGCAGGTTATGTTGCTGCGTCATTTCGTGTCAGTAATTTAGGAAACGTAGGGCAGCAGTTAGTTCAGTTTGTTGGGAAAGTAGTCACTATTTTAACCCTTTTCATGGGTGCTAAACTCGTCATATCGGGTGCGCTATCCGTAGGCGCTCTGATCGCTTTCAATATGATGTCTCAACGCGTTTCTGCCCCGATTCTGCGCCTGGCACAGCTATGGCAGGATTTTCAACAGGTTGGGATCTCAATGCAACGGTTGGGGGATATTCTCAACACTCGCACAGAAAATTTACAAAGCCGGAACTCTCAGCCACCCATAAAGGGTGCCATTCGTTTTGAGAATGTAAGGTTCAGATATAAACCTGAAGCACCTGCGGTGCTGAATAATATTTCTTTTGATATTGAGCCTGGAAAAGTTATCGGCGTTGTCGGACGTTCAGGATCGGGAAAAAGCACCCTCACAAAATTAATTCAGCGTCTCTATCTTCCTGAGTCGGGCCGAGTCTGGATCGATGGTACCGACATAGCGCTGGCTGATCCCTCATGGTTACGCAGGCAGATTGGTGTTGTGCTTCAGGAAAACATACTTTTTGGCAGGTCAATTCGTGAAAACATTGCGCTAACCGATCCCGGCATATCATTAGAATCAGTGATCAACGCAGCCAAACTTGCTGGCGCACATGACTTTATCAGCGAGATGCCTGAAGGTTATGATACCCGTATTGGAGAGCACGGAAGTGGACTGTCAGGAGGTCAGAGACAGCGTATTGCTATTGCACGCGCGTTGATTACAAACCCCCGAATTCTCATCTTTGACGAGGCGACGAGTGCTCTGGATTTTGAAACAGAACGCGTGATTCACAAAAATATGCAGGCAATATGTCAGGGCCGGACAGTTATTATCATCGCTCACCGACTGACAGCAGTAAGAGCTGCGGACACCATTTTAGTTATGGAGAAAGGTGTGATTGTAGAGCAGGGCAACCATCTTCATCTAATTGAAGAAAAGGGGCTGTACAGTCACTTAGTCTCCCTTCAGCATGCTTAAAAGGAATGTACTATGTTGAAGATAATAGCTTTAACTGAGTTGCTGCGTCGTTATAAGGATGTATTTCTTGCCAACTGGAAAATACGTAAGCACCTGAGCGCTTATGAAAGACAATCTTATGAGCTTGCATTTTTGCCGGCAAATATAGAACTGGCAGAAGCACCTGTTCACCCGGCGCCATACTGGACGATGAGAGCCATCATTCTTTTAACACTTGTTGTTATCAGTATTTCACTGTTTGGCAGGTTAGATATAGTTGTTGTCGCTAAGGGTAAAGTTATTCCGGATGCAAGAGTAAAAGAAATTCAGCCCGCCATCACAGGTGTGGTGCGCCATATTTACGTTGATGACGGACAGCGCGTAAATGCGGGTACAGTTTTGATGGTGCTGGATTCTACTCAGGCAGAAGCCGATTTGACTAAAACTGAAGCGTCAAGAGCGGAGTCCATGCTCGCGATAATCAGGGCAAAAGCCCTGCTGGATGCGCAAATGTCTGGTCATCTCCCTGAGATGAAAGTCAGTGATGGGCTTTCACAAGACGATGTTAACGCCACAAGCCGTTTTGCTGACGGTATTTTCATGGAGTACAAAGATAAACTTAACCGTGCGGACGCTGAGCTTACACAGCATCGTGATGAACTTGCCACGACTTTACAGGACATTGAACGCTTAAAATCAACGGCACCGTTGGCAAGAGAGCAGGCGAACAGTTATAAGCTGCTTGCCAAAGATCATTATGTCGCAAGAAATGACTACCTCGACAAAGAGCAGACGGCGCTGGAGCAGGAGCATGACCTTACGGCCAAGCGCAGTCACGCGAATGAACTCAAAGCTGCTATTGATGCGCAGATTGCAGAAAAAGCCTCAGTTGGTTCACAGTTCCGACGGGAACAGCTCGATGCTCTGGAACAGGCTGAGCAAAAATTAAAACAAAGCGTCGAAGATGAAGTTAAGGCTAAAACACGCAAACAATTGCTCAATCTCGTCTCGCCTGTAAGTGGAACAGTTCAGCAACTCAGTGTTCATACGATAGGCGGTGTGGTCACCAGTGCTCAGAAAGTGATGGAAATCGTACCTGATGATGCGATGGAAGTTGAAGTTAACATAGCGAATAAAGACATTGGCTTTATAAAAGAAGGACAGGATACGACGGTTAAAATTGATGCTTTCCCCTACACGTACTATGGCTATATAAAAGGGAATGTAATCTCCATATCAAATGATGCCGTTCAGGACCGCAATCATGGTTTAAATTTTACTGCCAGGGTACATCTTGATAAAAGTGGCATTGAGGCAGGAGGTAAATGGATTAAACTGACGCCAGGCATGACCGTGTCAGCTGAGATTAAAACTGGAAAAAGAAATGTCTGGCAATATTTTTTCGATCCGCTTATAAGAATGAGTAATGAGAGTCTGCATGAAAGATAATAAAGTATTGCCTGTGATGGCCTTAATAATCTCAAGCCTGTATACAGTGAAAAATCATGCTTCTGATATATTTAACACTGAAGCTGATGTTCCTTCCTCACAGGCCGCACCGGTATATGGAAACTCAATATGCGAGTTTGGTCCATTGCCAAGCCCACTGGCTTTGAATGATGCACTGGAGCGCAGTTTATGTAATAACCCCAAAACGGCACAAAGCTGGGCTGAAATAAAGGCTGAAAGCGCCGCTGTCGGTACAGCTAAAGGTGCATACCTGCCAACTTTCTCCTTGTCCGGAAGAGAAATCAGCGAACGTTCTGAAACAAATGTTGCCGGGCACCCGGAGTTTGGCTCAGTCAATTCATCGCCAAATTATTCTGCAG